>Ga0209344_10000116_pt1 | contig 162386 bp, 120 predicted proteins | sample Cruoilmetagenom6_FD_187293 | JGI IMG/M metagenome (GOLD analysis project Ga0209344, IMG submission 187293) | Oil polluted marine microbial communities from Coal Oil Point, Santa Barbara, California, USA - Santa Barbara Oil Seep Sample 6 (SPAdes)... | ecosystem: Environmental > Aquatic >...
TTTTGTCTAGCGACAATAGCGACATGGCCCCACCTGATCCCATTCCGAACTCAGAAGTGAAACGTGTTAGCGCCGATGGTAGTGTGGGAGTTCCCATGTGAGAGTAGGACATTGCTAGGCTTCTATTTAGAAGAGCCCGATTCGAAAGAGTCGGGCTTTTTGCTGTCTGGCATTAAAGCCTTTAGCTATCAGTTTTAAGCTGTCAGTATAAACAGCATACACAAATGAACACCACTATCGTTTTGTGTCATACCATGCAACATGGCGCTATTATCTGATTGTGGCCAGGCGAAAAAATTCGCCCCTACAGGGGCATAGAGAAGCAGAAGTGACCGTTCTTGTGTCTCCATGCATCCATGGCATTAGTGCATCTCAGTAATTGCTGCATTACTCTACTAACCTACATCCATGTAGGAACATGCACTTCAGAACCTCGTCGCTAACCAAGCGTTTTTTTGCACTATGAGGAAAATAAAGCTGCCAGTAAAACTGACGGCTGAAAGCCTAAAACTATTTTTTTACGTTTTTAGTTTTAGATTTTTCTTCAGGAAAAATATCGCTATTAAGTGATATTATTTGTGTCTTACTGATCCTGTGACGATAAATTTCACGCAGATAGTGAATCGCTTTTTTCACACAGTCAATGCTTAACCTAATGTCGTTTATAGAGGTAAACTTTTTATTGTCTCTGATTAGTTCTCTATATTTCTTTTCGTACATTGGTTTAATGGCATACCAGTTGGTATCAAGAATTTTTGCTGGATTTTCAAATTCCATCAACATTTCATATAGTTTACTTTCATCAAATTTATCCTCTTTGATAAATTTAATCATTGCTTGATCTATTTTATCATCAAAGCGATAGTCATCTTTAGCAAAACAACGCTTAATATATGACACGATTAAAGTAAGAAAATCATCACTTAGACACGGGCTTTTTGCAATTAATGTTGTCAAAGATAAGTTTGCTGAAGCGCCTATAACCAGGGCATATCGTTTTAAGGTGGTGTTTGGAAATAGATTATTAAGATGCGTTTTTAATTTGTTTAAGTCCATGTAGGACAATTTATAATCTTTAGGTAGTGAAACAATTGAAACGATAGACGAACAATTCTTGAAAAAATGTAACTCTTTAAGTTTACTTGCATCGTTATTATTTTCTTTGTAAAGCTTCAGAGCTTGACGATATTGTGTTGATTCAATTGGTAACAAACTAACACCCTCTATAGCTTGAGTTTGTTTGTTAAAGTGGGGTAAATCAATTGATCGGAAAAATAAATCATCGATATCCACAGCAGAATCATTGGTTTCGGAAAGCTTAGTACTATCGGTGTCTATATTACTGGCAACAACTGATTCTGCATAAGCGATGGCAACAGGGCCGGCTAAACTCATAAATAAATCGTTAGCATCTAACCTAATCGTTTCACCCAAATCAATACCAGCACGTCTAAAGTAATTTTCGTCATAGTCGGTGGTGACGGCCTGAGCACTCAAAATATTAAATATTTGCTGACTAATATATTGATTTGCATAGGTCTCCATGGCATTAACATCAATGTTTTGAATACCACCTTCATTATCATTCTCTTCAGCATAACGCATAATATCATTGGAAATAAGCATCATTGCATTCCAAGGACGAATTCTGTGCATTACATTTTCGGCACTACTATCTTCATTTTCAACGTTATAGGAAAAATCCCATTCTTCAGCTAAGTATTTACAGAGTAAGCGGCCGGCATTGATATGTAGGGCTTCCGATGTTCCTATACTAGGATCACTGATGTTAGGTAAAATACAGATACCGCTAGTAAAAATCGGCTCGAAAACAAATGATTGGCTGTGACTTGATGGCTCTTTTTCTGTTCGTGTATCAAATGTTTTACTCATGTAAGAAAATTGCTGTGCTAAACCAAATTCTGACGCCATACCTGAGCCAGTGCCGCCACCCGCACTAAATATGTAAAAATACAATCGTGATTGATTTGCCTTGATGCCACATGAATCAATTAAATAGGAGTGGATAAACTTCCAATCAGGATTGGTAAACTGATTAGTCTTTTTATTTAGGATTATTTTCGCCAAATACTGTCCTAATATTGGCGAATTACCAGCACCACCGGCATGAACTTCTGATAAGTCCATTATTTTTAATTTATTATATTCAGCGAGAAAGTTATTGGCTTCACCTTTTGATGAAAAACGAATACGACCTTCGATATCTTTATCTAGATCGCCAAGCATTACTAGAGGTTCCATAAGGAAAATGGGTTTTATAACTTGTTCGTCGGTAAGTTTTAAGCTGCGTTGTATCCATTTTACGGCACGAGATTCCTTTTCTTTTCGTTTGTTTTCTTCATCATGGAATTCACTCAAATAGTAATTACGAGCGTTATGCACAAGTGAAGCAACATCTAGCGCAATATTTGATCCACAACGGCCTAGACCAATTAAGCATACCGATGGAAAGTTGGGAGTCGCCTTAGCGTCTTCTAATTCAATATTCTCTTGAGGATACACATCTGATCGGAGTACGTCTAAGTTAGATAATATTTGCGAGAGGTCTTTTTCGGTAAAATAATTTTGGGTACCACCTTTTTCTGGTGTCGACTGAACTGATTTATTAGACCTGGTACTTTTAACAACGATATCGTAGTCATCTTTAGAATCAGCAATGTTTTCTTGGTTAGTTGTAATATGTTTTATTGTTTTAGCTGGTCGCTTGCTTTGCATTTTTTTACTCCATGATGACGTTAATGGTTAACTTAGCATAAACACCTTAAATTATAGAATAAATTCTCAGAAATGCTGTTTTTGCACATGGTCCTTACTATACATCACCTCGAAGGCGTGTAAATATGGCTCGTAAGTTAAGAAAATTAGCAGAAATAGTTCGATAGCATAGTTTAACTAGGCCCAGTATTTGAAAAATGGCTATTTTTAGCTACCTATATCTACAATATCTATAGGCAGAAAAACTCTCTACATGGGAGGTTAAAGCTAGCTCAGTGTAGATGAGTATGCTCTTGCAATAAGCAGTCGTTACTGGTTATTTGTTTCCGCTTAATTTTCTATATTCCATTTTGGCATAAAAAAGCCGTTTCTATTCTTTTTGTTTCATACTTAATCAGTCTATCCTTGCCCTATTCATTAGTAATGGGCGTATAGTCACATGTTGCCGGAACAGCAAAACTTAAATCAAACCATGCTAGATACCAATCAGTTGGCATCTTTTAAACAAAGTATTAATGATCTTTCTCCACTGCAGTTAGCGTGGGCTAGTGGTTATTTGGCCGCTAGGGCAGAAGGTGCCTCTTCTGCTACGGCAGCTGTGGCAGCACCAAGTACAGCGCCAACGACTTTAACGATTTTATACGGCTCACAAACTGGCAACGCTAAAGGCGTTGCTAAGAGTTTAGCCGCACAAGCAAAAGCTGAAGGCTTAAATGTCGAATTAAAAAGCATGGGTGAGATAAAACCTAAAGCAATAAAAAATATCACTCACTTATTAATCGTCGCTAGTACCAATGGTGAGGGTGAAGCTCCAGATGATGCCATTGCCCTACATGAGTTTTTATCTTCTAAGAAAGCGCCTAAGCTTGACCATCTGCATTACAGTGTTTTAGCCTTGGGCGATACTAGTTATGAATTCTTCTGCCAAACAGGTAAAGATTTTGACCTATATTTAGAAAAACTAGGTGCGAAAAGAATGGCACCGCGCGTTGACTGTGATGTTGATTACGATGCAGAAGCCAATACTTGGTCAACGACTGTTATTACAGAAGCGAAAGAGTTACTAGAAAGTCAGAACACAGCCAGCAATGTTGTGTCATTAACTAGTGTCGTTAATACTGAAGAGCTTTATAGTAAGCAGAGTCCTTATGCAGCAGAGTTACTGCTAAGCCAGAAAATTACCGGCCGAGATTCAGCGAAAGATGTCAGGCATATTGAAATTGATCTAGGTGATTCAGGACTGACCTACCAAGCCGGAGATGCACTCGGGGTTTGGTTTGAAAACTCAACGGCGTTGGTTGCAGAGCTAATCAGTGAACTTGGGCTTGATGGACAAGAAAAAGTGGCAGTTGCCGACCAAAGCTTTACGCTTGCACAAGCTTTAAAAGCTAAATTTGAAATCACGCAGACCTCAATTAACTTTGTCGAGTTTTGGGCTGAGAAAGCGCAAGCATCGCATTTGATCGCTATTTTAGATGATAAAGCCGCGTTACGTGAGTATGCCGCTAATCATCAAGTGGTTGACGTGGTTAAATCTGCGCCGCTAGCAACTGAAAGCAAACTTACAGCACAAGAGTTTGTTGAAGCCTTACGAAAAATCACCCCAAGACTGTATTCCATTGCATCTTCTCAAAGCGAAGTAGAGGAAGAAGTGCATTTAACGGTAGGGTTGGTGCAATATCAGGCAGGAGATATTAGCCGTCAAGGTGGCGCGTCTGGGTTTTTAGCTAACGGTATTGACGAAGGTGGAGAAGTTAAGGTCTTTATTGAGCACAATGATAATTTCCGCTTACCTGCAGACAATAATACGCCAGTGATTATGATTGGCCCAGGTACCGGTATCGCACCTTTTAGAGCGTTTATGCAAGAGCGAGAAGCGACTGAGGCGAGCGGCGATAATTGGTTGTTTTTTGGTGATCAAACTTTTACTCAAGACTTTCTTTACCAAGTTGAATGGCAAAATTACCTGAAATCTGGATTGTTAACTAAAATTGATCTTGCCTTCTCTCGTGATCAAGCAGAAAAAATTTATGTCCAAGATAGATTGCGTGAACAAGCCAGTGAAGTATTTACATGGTTAGAGCGAGGCGCACACATCTATGTTTGTGGTGATATGAGTCGCATGGCAAAAGATGTCGAGGCGGCATTACTCGATATTATTGCTACGCAAGGAAAATTATCTGCCGAGCAAGCGAGTACTTATTTAAAAGATTTACGTAACGCCAAGCGTTATCAGAAGGATGTATACTAATGACTGATTTGACTGAAAAAAATCAAGCCAATGGCCCGTTAATTGTTGAAGGTAAGCATGCTGATAATGAGCGCTTAAAAGCAGAAAGTAATTACTTGCGCGGCACGATAGCAGACGATTTAAAAGACAATGTCACTGGTGGTTTTACTGCCGATAATTTTCAACTGATCAGAACGCATGGCATGTATCAGCAAGATGATCGTGATATTCGTAATGAGCGAACCAAGCAAAAGCTTGAACCATTACATAATGTCATGCTGCGGGCACGCATGCCTGGTGGCATTATTACACCAACGCAGTGGCTCGCTATTGATCAGTTTGCTCGTGAAAAAACCAGCTACGGTAGTATCCGTATCACCACACGTCAAACTTTTCAGTTTCACGGTGTGTTAAAACCTAATATTAAGTTAATGCATCAAACCCTGAATAAGTACGGCATTGATTCTATTGCCACAGCCGGTGATGTTAATCGTAACGTGCTGTGTACTACTAACCCAGTGGAATCTGAGCTGCACCAAGAAGCGTACGAGTGGGCGAAAAAAATCAGTGAACATTTATTGCCGAAAACGCGTGCGTATGCAGAAATTTGGTTAGATGGCGAAAAAATTGACGAAGGTGCTAACGGCGAAGTGGTTGAACCCATTTTAGGATCGACGTACTTACCACGTAAATTTAAAACCACAGTGGTGATTCCGCCGCAAAATGATGTTGATGTACATGCCAATGACTTGAACTTCGTTGCTATTGCTGAAAAAGGCAAACTCGTGGGCTTTAATGTTTTAGTCGGTGGCGGTTTAGCCATGACACATGGTGATAAATCAACCTATCCGCGTAAGGCTGACGATTTTGGTTTCGTTGAGTTAGCGAAAACTCTAGACGTAGCAGCCGCAGTTGTCACCACACAACGTGATTGGGGTAACCGTGTTAACCGTAAAAATGCGAAAACTAAATACACCTTAGATCGTGTCGGTGTGGAAACCTTTAAAGCTGAAGTGGAACAGCGTGCGGGCATTACTTTTGCGCCAAGTCGTCCATATGAGTTCACTGGCCGAGGCGATCGTATCGGTTGGACAGAAGGTTTTGAAGGTAAGCATCATTTAGCGTTATTTATTGAAAATGGTCGATTACTTGATAAACCTAATTTACCTTTGAAAACAGGCGTTGCTGAAATTGCTAAAATCCATAAAGGTGATTTTCGCATGACAGCAAACCAGAACTTAATTGTTGCCGGTGTCGCCAGCGAAGACAAAGCCGAGATCGAGCGCATTGCACGCGCGCACGGTTTAATGGCTGATGATACTTCGATGCAGCGTAAGAATTCCATGGCCTGTGTCGCGTTTCCGACGTGTCCGCTTGCGATGGCAGAGGCGGAAAGATATTTACCCGGTTTAGTGACAGATGTCGAAGCTATCCTTGCTAAGCATGATGTTGCCGACGAAAGCATTATTCTACGAGTGACTGGCTGTCCGAATGGCTGTGGTCGCGCCATGCTGGCAGAAATAGGCTTGGTAGGTAAAGGCCCAAGTAAATATAACATGCACTTAGGTGGTAATATTGCCGGCACCCGTATACCTAAAATGTATAAAGAAAATCTCAATGAAGCAGACATTTTACAGGAAATTGACAGCTTAGTTGCGCGCTGGGTCGCTGAGCGAAACGATGGCGAAGCTTTTGGAGATTTTGTTATTCGAGTTGGTATTATTGCGGAAGTAAAAGTCAGTAAGCGGGATTTTCATGCCTAATCTTATTAAAGCGAGCATACCGCCTATGATCAGCAATAAGTTTCCTGCATCATTACCTGAGCCATGGCTGAAACAATGGAATGAACTGTTAGAGCAACAGTCTGCAACGCAGCGGGTAGCATGGGCGATGGAAAACTTACCAGCGCAATTCGTGCTATCGTCTAGTTTTGGCATTCAATCTGCCGTAATGTTGCATATGTTGACTCAGATTGAACCTAATATTCCGGTGTTGATTACCGATACAGGGCATTTATTTCCAGAAACCTATCAATTTATTGAGCAACTGACCGAGCGCTTAAAGTTAAACTTACAGGTCTATAGCGCAAAGGAAAGTGCGGCTTGGCAACAGGCGAAATATGGACAAGAATGGGACGCCGATGAAGCGTCTTTAAAGGCGTATAACCGCCGTAATAAAGTTGAGCCGCTCGAGCGTGGTTTGACTGAGTTGCAAGCGGGTACTTGGTTCTCAGGCGTACGCCGTCAACAGTCGAGTCATCGTGAAGGCTTGTCGGTGGTCAGCATTTTACGTGGTCGTTTTAAGGTACATCCGATTATCGACTGGTCGAATAAAGATGTGCATCAATATTTAACCGCGAATAATTTACCGTATCACCCGTTATGGGAAGCAGGTTATGTTTCGGTCGGTGATGTGCACAGTACGCGACCTTTAACTGCGGGTATGGATGAAAGCGACACGCGCTTTTCTGGCATGCAAAGAGAGTGTGGCTTACACACTGATGGCGATGGTATTTAGCCCCTGGCAAAGAGAAATGCCATTCATGACCTTTTCTCTTGCTACTAGATATGCACGGTAAAATTTTCAGCTAATTGCGCTTTAATTGCGCCTAAATAATTATCATCTATATTATCGCTAACAAGATGAGCGAGTTCAGTGCCAATGGGCGTAAACTTGTAAAAGGTCAATATACAGTCGGCTTTCTTGGCGACAAAGCTTAGCTGTTTACCATTATAACTAAAGTGAATTCTCTCGCCCTTCGCCAGGGAGTGGCTTTCAGTTTCTTGTTCAAATAATAAATGGTTATCGGCTAATATTAAAATATCCGCGTAGCTTAACCCTGCTTGATTAAGGTCAAAGCGCTGTTGGCGTTGTTTATTAAAAAAGTTAAATAACTTTGGCAATTGATATGCGCCGCTGAGCATCCAAATATTTTTTTTCCGCGCATCCGACATGGCTAAACTGCAGGCTTTGGCTAATAGCTTTGCTTCAGTAATACTCATGTTTCTAAAAGCTTGTAGGGTTTTTAGTGAAAAAGAACCCGGTTGAGATATTTCACCCGCTAAAATTTTTGCCCACAAGCCTTGCATGGTTTTATTACTGATATCTTCAGCCAAGGAAATAAAGTGGCTAAACCAATCTTGATCCGCACGATCGGTAATAGAGTTATCGGAACAATACTGAACGGCCCGCAACATTATCGCTTCGATATTTTGTTGTTGGCGTAATTCGGCTAACTTCTTGCGCCGATAGCACCTGTCTTCTAATGGGGCTTGTTTGTTTTCCGGTAAAAATGCCGCGTCGAGCGAAAACTTTTTTGCTAGCGTGAGTAATTGCTTTTGCGAAGAGGGGGGAGCGGCAGAGCTAGCACTACTTTTTGCAGTGACTGGTTGTTGAACATGCTCGACGATTTTCTGTGTCGCTTTATCCACAGCATGCTCAATAACCTTCTCTTGTTCAGTCGAATTTGACACCACTTGTTATCCCTTAAAGTTATAAAGTGTTGATAATATCAACATAACACCGCCGAAAAATTAATTATAGCGTAAATACCGTCTTAACCCATTCAGTTAAGTTTTGATCATTTTTTCATGGTAACTAAATATTACTCCATATTTACAGCTGCTTAGGCTTTATTTTTAAATTTTTATTGTGCAAATAAAGAAATTACTAGTAAAAATGTTTGAGATAATGAATATTATAAAAACGAAATGTTGAATAATCCCTATCCGACTTTTATTATGTACTTATATGTTACGACAATTTTTAACGAAATTGATGTTCAAAAATTCTACTAGTTATTATTTACTAGTGCATTGAGGATGATATGCAGGCTTCAGAAAATACGAACGATGATTTTTTGTTTATCGATGATAGCGATGAAGATGAAATATTTGACTCTGCTATAAGGGATACTTGGAAGGTTTTAATTGTCGATGATGATCCTGAAATTCATTCAGTCACTCAACTTGCCTTATCTGATTTGGTTGTCTTGGGGCGACATTTAGAATATTTACACGCTTATTCCGGTCGAGATGCTTGCAAACTCATTGAAGAGCATGAAGATATCGTATTAGTGTTGCTTGATGTCGTTATGGAAAGCGATGATGCTGGCCTTGCCGTTGTTAAGTTTATTCGTGAAGAATTAAAACGTGATGATATTCGTATTGTTTTACGCACTGGACAGCCAGGTTACGCACCAGAAGAAAGTGTCATTAAAGATTATGATATCAATGACTACAAAACGAAAACGGAATTAACCCGCCGAAAATTAGTGACTACGGTATATGCTGCTATTCGTTCATACCAACAAATAGATTCAGTGACTAAAAACAGAATGGGATTGGAAAAAATTATTGGTGCTGCTGCCAATTTACTTGAGTTGCATACAGTTCATGATTATGCACGAGGGGTGCTCGTTGAGTTTAAAAAAATCGTCGATAGCTCAAACAGTATATTTTGTGCACGTGGCCAAGGAGTTGTTGAAGGCGCTGATGATTTAAGTTTATATATCTTGGGGCAAGAAGGTTTATCTGATGCGAAAGTTAATCAAAAAGTTACAGCCTTGGATAAGCGAGAAATAACACAGCAAATTACTCGTTGCTTTCAACAAAAACAGCATTTCTTCAATACCAACTACATCTCCTTTTATTTTGCTAGTGGCGGCTTTAGGGCGGTAATTCACTTAGAGCGTTCTCAAGTCTTAACGACTATTGAAATCCAGCTAATTGAGGTTTTTTTAGCTAATATTGCTACCGGTTATGAAAATGTCCATTTATTTCAAAAGCTGCGGAATGCCGCATACAAAGATTGGTTAACTGAGTTACCTAATAGGCTAGACTTTGTCAATTTATTGGATGACTTCTGTCAAAGTGATGATGAGCAATTGGTTACTGCGCTTGTTGATATCAATCACTTTAGCGATATTAATGATGGTTTAGGTCAAGATGTTGGTAATCAGTTGTTAATGGCGGTATCAGTGCGTATTCGCGCGTTAAGTGAAAAGAATCAGCTGGCACGTATTGGTGCTGATGTCTTTGGTATTATTGGACCTAAAGAATATGTTAACCCTGAAACACTAATGACGCTGTTTAGTCGACCATTTGCCGCCGGAGAACAAAACTTACCGATTAGCGCATGTTTTGGCTTTTGCTCTAAAAAGTCTGCCGGCTCTCGTGGTGTCAAGGTATTAAATCAAATCAATATCGCGCTGAATCTGGCTAAAAAATCACTACAAGAACCTTATGTCTACTACCATCAAGAAATGGAAGATAAAACACTTTGGCGTTTAGGGATGATACGGCAGTTACGTACCGATTTTGCTGATAACCGTTTAGAGCTTTGGTATCAACCACAATTAAGTTTAGCTACGGGTAAAATCATTGGCGCTGAAGCCTTATTGCGCTGGAAAGCCGCAGACGGTGAGTTTATTTCACCTGCTATTTTCATTCCATTAGCTGAATATTCCGGTTTAATCATTGATATTGGCAATTGGGTTGTTGATCAAGCGTGTCAGCAGTTACGTAGACTCGCAGAGAGCAAATTTGAAAATGTCAGTATTTCGGTTAATGTTTCTATTCCGCAATTTAAGCGCGATAATTTTGTTGATACTATTATTCAAACCACACAAGTGAATAAAGTAGACCCAAGTAAATTGGAATTGGAGATAACTGAAAACGTGTTGATGGATGAGCCGCAAGTTATAATCGATGCTTTGATAAGATTGAAAGCACAGGGTATTAGTATTGCCCTTGACGATTTTGGTACTGGTTATTCATCATTAAGTTATTTACAAAAATTGCCCTTAGATCGATTAAAGGTCGATCGTTCATTTGTTAGCGGTATTGCTGAAAAAGGTGGTTCTATTATCGCCGACACCATCATCAACTTAGGTAAACAAATGGGCTTAAAAGTTATTGCTGAAGGCATTGAAAATAGTGAACAAGAAATGCAACTCAAAGCTTTGGGTTGTGATGAAGTACAAGGTTTTTATTATGCCAAGCCTATGCCTGCAGATGAGTTCTTTACTTGTTTAGAAGAAGTAAACCGAGCATAAGCACAACACAATAGGTTATACATGATTACAGCGCTTGTTCCACAAGTGCTTTTTCTTTTCTGCGAAATTCAACATTTAAGCTTGGCGAAAAAGGCATAAACAGGGTCAATAATAATGAGCAACAGGCAAAGCCAGCGCCGATATAAAACACCCATGAAGCATTTACAACCCAAACCAGCCCCAGTAAAGCTGGAATAACTACAGCAGCTATATGATTAATGGAAAAACTGACCCCCGCACTTGCTGCGATATCTTCTGGTAAAGCAATTTTTTGGAAATAAGTTTTTATCGCAATAGCCAAAGCAAAAAATAAATGGTCGATAACATAAAGCGCAGCAGCAATATCAGCATTCTCAACTAAGCCATAGAGAATAAATAATATAGTTAGCCCAATGTATTCAAATCTTAAGACACTACGCTCACTGACACGGCCTATAAATTGGCCAATCTTCGCGGCAAACAACCAATTAAATACATAGTTAATGAGGAATAGCGCACTAACATCAGCAACGCTATAGTGAAATTTTTCTACCATCAAAAAGCCAGCAAATACGACAAAAATTTGCCGGCGAGCACCACTAAAAAATGTTAAGGCATAAAATAGCAAATAACGCTTACGTAATATTAATCTACGAGATTGTTCTGTAGGTTGCGGGAAGTAGGGAAATAATATTGCTAAGGCAAGAGTAAAAACTAATGCAATACCGCCAAATAGCACATAAGTTGATTGATAGCTCCAGGCAAAGTGTTCCATTAATAGCCAAATACTGGAGAATGCTATTAAAGAGGCAACCGACTTCACTGATAAAGCACGACCTAAAAAGTGCGCGGTTTTCCCTTTATCAATCCACTGTAAGGTCAATGATTGATTGATGGTTTCAAAATAATGGAAGCCAACCGACATAATAATAGTGGTTAGGTATAAGCCTATAACTGAGGGAAAAAACCCTGTCGCTGCTACCCCTACGCTTGTTAAGCCTAAAGCAACTAAAGCTAGCTTTTGTTCTCTGATAAATAATAAAACGTAAATGACGGTGAAAGCCAGAAAACCAGGGACCTCTCTTAGACTTTGTAATATACCAATTTCTATACCGGTAAAGTTGGCTTGCTCAATTACAAAATTATTTAATAAAGCCATCCAGACAGAAAACACCAAAGGCATAATAAATGCCATAGCAAGTAGTAAGTTTTCCGGCGAGCGTAATTTAGTACTAATAGGCATATTAAGTCCAGCTAAACTGTATTGACAGGAGCGCACTATTGTAAGTTAATTATCTTTAAAGTACACGACGAATGCATGAAGACATGACTTCAATAAAGCTTTAATACGAATTAATATTTATGCATTCGCAAAACCACGTCAGAGGCGCTAGCTTTAGTGGTGTCGAAGGTTGGAGCGGCAATCAGTGGATGTCGAGCTGTAACACCAACGTATGCTTTTGCAGAAGAGTTAGCTGATATCGTGCTTAGAGTTATAGATATTGCTCATTGACAAGGGATAGGTATAGAGCAAGAACTCATAGATAAAATGAAAAAAATGAGTTATGAGGTACAGCTGGGCGAGTTAACTAAATCAGCGAAAGCAAAATTAATACACTTAATTAAAACGCTTGTTTAAAAGTATTTGCTTTCGCTATCCTTTCAAGGCAAACTCATTGGCACTTTATTTCATTTACTAGTGTATTATCAATATTGGTATGCGAAATATTCACACGCATGGTAGTCATCTATAATTAGGTATTACCAGTCAATCGATCTACTAAAGATCTATTAAAAATCAGGAGAGTAGGCATGTTATTTCAAGGCAAAAGCCTTTCTGCCCAGTTGTTAGATGACGGCATTGTAGAATTTAAATTCGACGCGCAAGGCTCAGTTAACAAATTTGATCAGGCAACGTTTAAAGAATATATCGCCGTTGTTGATGCGATTAATAATTGCAATGAAGCAAAAGGGGTATTAGTTACCTCAGGTAAGTCTTCTTTCATTGTTGGTGCTGATATCACCGAGTTTTTAGAAATATTTAAAAAAACTGAAGCAGAATTACTGCCTTGGGTTAAGCAAGCCTCTGATGTTTTTGACTCATTCGAAGATATTAACCTACCTACGGTTGTTGCCATTAATGGCTTTGCCCTAGGCGGTGGTTGTGAAATGACCCTAGCGTGTGACTATCGTATTGCTGATACCTCATGTTCAATCGGTTTACCAGAAGTTAACTTGGGCTTAATACCTGGTTTTGGCGGTACCGTGCGTTTACCACGTGTAATTGGTGCTGATAATGCTATTGAATGGATGTCGACGGGTAAAGCGTTTAAAGCTGAGCAAGCGATGGCGGTAGGTTTACTGGACGCGGTTGTTGCTCCAGAGCATTTACGTGAAGCTGCAATAAAAATGCTAAATCAAGCCATTGCAGGCAAATTAGATTGGCGCGCAAAACGTCAACCTAAACTAGAGCCATTAAAACTTTCCCCGACCGAAGCGATAATGACCTTTAATACCTGTAAAGGGATGATAGCTGCGAAAGCGGGCAAGCATTATCCAGCACCCATGGTGATGGTTAAAACTATTGAAGCAGCAGCAGGTTTAGACCGTGCTGGCGCGATGGCATTAGAAAACGCTGGTTTTGCAAAATTAGCGAAAACCGATGTTGCAACAGCACAAATTGGCTTGTTTATGGCCGATCAAGTGGTCAAAGGTAAAGCGAAAAAAGCTGGTAAACAAGCCACCAAAGCCGTTAATAAAGCCGCAGTATTAGGTGCGGGCATTATGGGCGGCGGTATTGCTTATCAATCTGCCTATACAGGCACACCGATTATCATGAAAGATATTAACGACCAAGCGCTTGATTTAGGCTTAACCACTGCAGCGGGTATTTTAACTAAGCAAGTTGAGCGTGGCCGCATGAACGTTAAGAAAATGGCCGGCGTACTCAATAACATCACGCCATCGTTAAGTTACGACAGCGTCAAAGATGTGGATATTGTTGTTGAAGCCGTGGTTGAAAACCCGAAAGTCAAAGCTATGGTCTTGGCTGAAGTGGAAGGTCATGTCAGCGAAGACACGATAGTGACCTCAAATACCTCAACTATTTCCATTGACCTATTAGCGCAAAGCGTTAAACGAAAAGACAAATTTTGTGGCATGCATTTCTTCAACCCAGTAAATAAAATGCCATTGGTAGAAGTGATTCGTGGTAAAGAGACTTCGGATGAAACGATTGCCGCTGTTGTGGCCTATGCCGCGAAAATGGGTAAATCACCGATTGTAGTTAATGACTGCCCAGGCTTTTACATCAACCGTGTGTTATTCCCTTACTTTGCCGGTTTTAGTCAATTAATACTTGAAGGTGCTGATTTTACCGCTATCGATAAAGTGATGGAAAAGCAATTTGGTTGGCCAATGGGCCCAGCATACTTACTTGATGTGGTCGGTATGGATACTGCGGATCATTGTACCGATGTTATGTCGTCAGGCTTCCCAACACGCATGGCGAAAATGGCTAATGATCCGGTCAGTGCTTTATACACTAATCAGCGTTTAGGACAGAAAAATGGCAAAGGCTTTTACGACCATGGTAAAGATAAACGCGGTCGTCCAACCAAAATAGCGGCACAAGCGGCTTATGACTTATTTGCTATTACGGAGAAAAAAGATTTCAGCCAAGAGGAAATCATTGCCCGTTTAATGATCCCTATGGTCAATGAAGTGGTGCGTTGTTTAGAAGAAGGCGTAGTTGATAGCGCGGCTGAGGCGGACATGGGCTTGATTTACGGCATCGGTTTTCCACCGTTTAGAGGTGGCCCAATTCGTTATTTAGACACCTTAGGGTTAGATAATTTTATTGCCATGGCGGATAAATACGCCCACTTAGGTGAAATTTATCAAGTTACTGACGGTATGCGCGCGATGGCAAAATCAGGTCAGTCATATTTTACTACAGACGTTAAAACAGCTTAGGCGAAGGAGAAAATCATGAAAGAAGTCGTTATTGTCGATTGCATCCGTACCCCAATGGGACGTTCAAAAGCTGGTGTTTTTCGTAATGTGCGTGCTGAAACATTATCAGCACATTTAATGCAACAATTGTTAGTTAGAAATCCAAACTTAGACCCGGCATTAATTGAAGATATTATTTGGGGTAACGTTAAGCAAACCAAAGAGCAAGGCTTTAATATTGCCCGTAATGCGCAATTGCTGACGGATATTCCAATTTCTACTGGTGCGGTGACGGTTAACCGCTTATGTGGTTCATCCATGCAAGCGCTGCACGATGCCACCACGAATATTATGGCGGGTCAAGGTGATGTTTACATGGTCGGTGGCGTTGAACACATGGGTCATGTTCCTATGATGTATGACGTTGATTTTGACCCTGCATTAAGCAAACATATATCACGCGCTGCTGGCAATATGGGCTTAACTGCAGAGTTACTCGGTATGCAACACGGCGTGACACGAGCAGAGCAAGATGCCTTTGGTGCGCGTTCTCATCAACTGGCCCATAAAGCCATGCTTGAAGGCCGTTGGGCTAATGAAATCGTACCAACGTTAGGTCATGATGCCATGGGGGCGTTGACCTTGATTGAGCATGATGAAGTGATTCGCCCAGAAACTACCATTGAAAGCTTAGCTGGCTTGCGCCCGGTGTTTGATCCGGTGAACGGTACAGTAACGGCGGGCACTTCTTCGGCGCTGTCTGACGGCGCTTCGGCAATGTTAGTAATGTCAGCAGAAAAAGCAAAAGCCATGGGCTTAACTCCACGAGTGAAAATTCGCGGTATGGGCGTTGCAGGTTGCGATCCATCCACCATGGGCTTTGGCCCCGTGCCTGCCACTAAGAAAGCATTAAAACGTGCTGGCTTAACGTTAGCGGATATCGAACTGGCTGAATTTAACGAAGCCTTTGCCGCCCAAGCCTTGTCATGTGTACGCTCATTAGGGTTAGAAGATAAAATGGATGACATGATTAACCTCAACGGTGGTGCTATTGCGTTAGGGCACCCACTAGGTTGTTCTGGTAGTCGTATTTCCGGCACGTTAATTAACTTGATGGAAGCACAAGATGCCAACATAGGTTTAGCGACTATGTGTATTGGTTTAGGCCAAGGTATTGCGACCGTTTTTGAACGAGTGTAATTGTCATTTAACAAAACAGAGCTAATATCGCGGAGTAATTTTTGCGACTAAAGAGCTTAAATTACGCGATTAATCAAAGCCCAACTTTTGTTGGGCTTTTTTGTTGCTGTTGACTTTTCGGCCGATAAATATTGCCATGGTAAAGTTGTGTTATGTTTAACGCGTCTGTCTGCAGATCATTCTGTCGGCGCAGCGAGGTTGGCAAGAACATCATCATGGGGATTTTAGTATGTCACTAATCGCGGTAAGTATAATTGAGCGAGCTTTTAGCGCGGAAGAACAAAGTAGATATGATCGCTAAATTAACTGAAACAATGGTCGCAATTGAAGGGAAAGGTATGCGACAGGTCACTTGGGTAAAAACTGAAGAAGTGCCTGAAGGACGATGGGGGATAGCGGTAAGTCTATAGACTACCGCCATGGCAAAAGAAATCCGCAAAGGCTAGCGCTATGAGCCATTACATAGCTGAGCAGGGTTAAAACTGCTTAGGAATTTTGTTCGTTAGCTATGTTCCATCCGATAAAGTGCAGCACTTGTATCACCGAATTGTGAATCAGCGTGAGTGTAAAATTTAACGAATTCCATGCCCATTTTTTTCATCACTGCGATTGAGCCTTTATTATCCGGCATGGCGACGGCGCTAAATATTTTATTTTCAGGGGATTTTGCCAAGGCTTGTTGAATGTGTATTGCCGCTTCAGACGCATAGCCCTTACCCCAAGTAACTTGGAAAAACCGCCAACCTAGTTCAATATCATGCCATCTTGGCTGCTCAGAGAAGAAATCCATAGGTCGTACTAATATCCAACCAATATCTTGCTCGGTGGTGAGTACGGTCACTTTCCATAATCCCCAACCTTTCGCGACATTTTTATATTTGTTAAGGCGTGGTATCGATATAGCGCTAATATCTGCCCGTGAGGTCATCTTGCCACCATTGATATAACGCATCACTTCGGGGTCTTGATCGAGCCGAAACAAAAACTCGCTATCTTTTTCGTCAATGAGTTGATAGCTAAGGCGGGCTGAATTATCAATATACATATTTATTCACGGTCATTATTTTCAATAAGTTAAATCATAATAGTATTTCATAAGTTTTTCATTAATTACCTGAGTTTATGAATAATGAGCACAATGGAATATTGCGCAAGAGCGAAAATCTAACTTAATGATATAAATTTGCGGCTACGTCATGCGGTTCGATAGACATAAATTAGCTACTGACCTATTATTGGTGCAATAAAAAAATACTCGTCATTACATTTGGTAAAATATGAATAATAAAAAAATAACCTTAGCTACTGCGGCACTGATCACCTTGTGTACGTTATCGGGCTGTGGTCAAAATGGCCAAACCAATACAGTAGTAAAATTAGTTGATGCTGCTCCTAATCTGGAATACCCAAAGACGAAAAAAGTACCGGTAGTTGATGACTACTTTGGTACACAAGTAGCGGATGTTTATCGTTGGTTAGAGGATGATATGAGCAGTGAAACTGCTGACTGGGTAAAAGCACAAAATAAAACTACCTATAGTTACTTAGAACAAATTCCTTATCGCGACAAAATTAAAAGCCGCCTAGCGACGTTATTGGATTATGAAAAAATAGGTATGCCGTTTATTGCCGGCGATTATAGTTACTTTTATAAAAATGATGGTTTGCAAAATCAGTCGGTTTTATATCGCCAAAAAGCCGAACAGCCGGCGGAAGTATTTTTAGACCCAAATACCTTTAGTGATGATGGCACTGTGTCGTTAGCCAGTATTGAGTTTAGTGAAGACGGCTCATTAGCGGTTTATTTAATTTCAGAAGGCGGCAGCGACTGGCGTAAAGCGCGCATCATTGATACGAAAACTAAACAAGTACTAGAGTCAGAGCTGGTGGATATTAAGTTTAGTGGCTTATCTTGGCTCGGTAATACTGGCTTTTATTATTCAAGTTACGACAAGCCTAAAGGCAGTGAGCTTTCGGCGAAAACCGATCAACATAAATTGTATTATCATAAGTTAGGCACGGCTCAGTCAGAAGATGTCTTAGTGTTTGGTGGTAGTGATGCACAAAAACATCGTTATGTCAGCGGCGAAGTCAGTAAGGACGCGAAGTACTTATTGATCTCGGCGGCGGTCTCTACCTCTGGAAACAAGCTGTATATTAAAGATCTAACTAAGCTTGATTCGGCACTTGTTACCATAGTAGATAATACTCACTCAGATACTTATTTAGTCAGCAGTAAAGGTGATGAACTGTTACTGATCACTAATATGGATGCGCCCAATAAACGTGTGGTTAAGGTTAATGCCTTAGCGCCAACCCCAGAAAACTGGCTTGATGTGATTGCTGAAACGGAAAATGTTTTGTCGGTGTCTACCGGCGGCAATTATTTATTCGCTAAGTATATGAAAGATGCCACCTCTTTTATTCAGCAATATGATTTAACCGGTAAAAAAATTCGTGATATTGCCTTACCTGAAGTAGGTACGGCTAACGGTTTTAGTGGTAAAAAATCGCAAACGACACTGTATTATTCCTTTAGTAATCAAAAAACACCGTCAACGATTTTTAGTTTAGATGTCGCTACGGGCGAGTCAAAGGTGCATCTTAAGTCGAAAGTAAACTTTAATAGTGATGATTTTGAGTCAAAGCAAGTCTTCTATGCCTCTAAAGATGGCACGAAAGTGCCAATGATCATCACCCATAAAAAAGGCCTAGTGCTTGATGGCACTAATCCGACCATTTTGTATGGCTACGGTGGTTTTAATGTCAGCTTGCAGCCGAAATTTAGCTCAACCCGTGCCGCTTGGTTAGCATTAGGCGGTGTTTATGCCGTGGCTAATTTACGCGGTGGTGGTGAATACGGTAAAAAATGGCACAACGCCGGTACGAAAATGAACAAGCAAAATGTTTTTGACGACTTTATTGCCGCCGCCGAATATCTGATCAACGAAAAAGTGACTTCATCAGACAAGCTAGCTGTGATGGGCGGCTCTAATGGTGGTTTACTGGTGGGAGCGGTAATGACGCAACGTCCTGAGTTGTTTAAAGTGGCGCTGCCAGCAGTCGGCGTGCTTGATATGCTGCGCTATCATACCTTTACCTCAGGTGCGGGCTGGGCTTATGATTATGGTAAGTCGGTGGATAACATTGAAATGTTTAACTACTTACTGGCTTATTCACCGTTACATAATGTTAAAGCTGGCACTCAATACCCGGCAACCTTGATAACCACGGGCGATCATGATGATCGAGTTGTACCTGCACATTCTTTTAAGTTTGCTGCTGAGCTACAAGCTAAACAAGCAGGTGCTAATCCGATTTTAATTCGCATTGAGACCGATGCCGGCCATGGCGCGGGGACACCGATCAGCAAAACCATTGAGCAATACGCTGATATTTATGGCTTTACCTTGTTTAGCATGGGCGTGAAAGATATTTAACACTTGAGGGTTATCCAGACAGCAAAAAGCCCAGTAATGACTGGGCTTTTTGAATCTAGACTATCAGTACTTGCTACTTGGTTACTGAGTTACTTAGCAAAGGTATCCTGTAGGGGCGGTACCACTTGCTTCTTACGGCTCATTACTCCGTCTAACCAAACCTTGCCGTCAACTAAAGTCGTGTTGTAAGCCTTTTCAACAATACTCTTATCATCGCTGACCACTAATAGCTCTGAGCCTTCTTGCATGATATCGGTGAGTAATAACATGACCGTATGGCGATTGCCTTCAGTTTTAACCGCTTGTAAGTCAGCGTGTAACTCAGCCTTCATCTCGTCAAACAAGGCTAAATCAATGACTTCTAATTGACCAATACCAACAATGTTATTGTTCATGTTAAAGTCTTTAAAGTCACGTAGTACTAAGTCACGAACCGGTGTGCCTTGTACCGAAGATTTAACCGTGAACATTTCCATGCCCAAGCCTTTGTAATCTTCAATACCCGCAATTTCTGCTAAGGCTTCAACACATTTGATATCAGCGGTAGTACAAGTTGGCGATTTAAAAATCACCGTATCTGATAAAATCGCACACATCATAGCACCGGCGATATTTTTTGGGATGTCGACGTTATGAAAGTCATACATCATCTTAATGATGGTATTGGTACAACCCACAGGTCGTACCCAAATTTCTAACGGCGTAGAGGTGGTGATATCACCTAATTTATGGTGATCGATAATACCTAAAACCGTGCTGTCATCAATATCGTCAGGGCCTTGAATGCGATCCGAATGATCAACGATGTAGATACCGTCTGTGTCAGCAAAAGTTAATTTAAGCTCAGGTTGCTCTAAACCAAACTTATCTAGAATAAATAAAGTTTCAGGTGATAATTCACCTAAACGTGCGGGCCTGACATCTTCCCCAAGCGTGGTCTTTAAATACGAAAGGGCAATAGCTGAGCAGATTGAATCTGAATCAGGCACTTTGTGTCCTACGGCATAAGCTGACATAAACTGTGATCTCCAAGCACAAATTACTAAGTAATGGTGCTGCTGTATAAAGTGTTATCTAAAATATGGCGCATATTCTAACAAAAAACCTCAGTATCCGCCTAGTTGTCATTTACAGTCATTTTAGCTGAATTTTGCACAGCCAAGCTTATCGGTGTGGCTAGTGCTTTAAGCTTTGATTTTATTACGCTAATATTGGCCAGTAATTATAATAATTTTTGTTCAAAATAACGGCTTTTACTTAAAAGAAAGCTTTTCAATTGAGGAACTTATGTCGAAATTAAAATCATTATTAGCCATTATGTCATTGGCAAGTGTTAGTGCGCTAGCGAGTGATGTCATTACTATCGAAGATATCCCGAAAATAAAGTCAGTACGCGACAGTGTTATTAGTCCAAGCGGTGATCATATCGCTTTTACCCGCACAGCGCCGCGCGAGCTTTATGTCGATAAAAATGGCGCTAGCTTTAGTGAGTTGTTTATCACTGACAGTAAAGGTAAGGCAAGGGCGTTTATTAGCGGAAAAGTTAATGTTGGCGGTTTAGAGTGGTCGGCAGATGGCAAATTTGTCTATTTTCTGGCGAAATTTAAAGATGAAAAATTTACCCAGCTTTATCGTATTGCGGTCGATGGCGGTGAACGTGAAAAAGTACTGGCGTTAAAACAAACTTCAATAAGTCGCTACGACATTAGCCCGGATGGCAAGCAAGTCGCGTTGTTAGCCATGCCGGCGAAAGATAAGTCTGAGAAAAAACTAAAAGAGCTAGGCTTTAAAGCAGAAGTTTATGAAATGGACTTGAAAAATAAGCAATTATTTGTCACTGATTTAGCGGTGCAAGCAAAGGCGGTTAAGCTAGATGCCGTCAATATTGCTGGTTATGTTAGCGATATGAATTGGTCGGCAGACAACGCACAGTTATTGGTGAAAACCCAACCAACCGCGCTAATTGATGACTCGTACACGAAAGCACAATGGCATGTGATGAACCTAGCAGAGCAAAAAGTGACGATGTCGATCGCCACAGAGGGTAAGCTAGGCAGCGCAGAGTTTTCACATAACGGCAAACATATTGCAGTGATTGGCGGACAAGACAAGCACGATCCTGCTGCGGGGCGCTTATATTTAGCGAATGTTAAAACCGGTGAAATAAACGACTGGTTGCCCAACTTTGCCGGCCACGTCAGTGATATTGAATGGTCGCATAACAGTAATAAACTGCACTTTATTGCTAATGTTGGCACTGAAAGTATCGTTGCCAGCATTAAGCCAGGGAGCAATAGCTATAAAACGCAACTGCAAGCCGGCAAAATTATTGCCTCGCAACTGTCAATTTCAGACTCAGATAAAACCCTATCAGTAAAAGGTCATACTGCTCAGCATCCAAACGAAAGCTTTATTGTTCGTGGTAAAAAGCTAACAAAAATTACCGACTCTAACCCTTGGTTAAATGATAAGCGCTTTGCTGAGCAAGAGTCGATTACCCTAAAAGCGCGCGATGGTGTTGAAGTCGGTGGTATCTTAGTTTACCCGCTAGATTATAAAAAAGGTCAACGCTACCCACTGATCATGCAAGTGCACGGCGGCCCAGAAAGCCATGAAAAAAATGGCTGGATAACCGCTTATTCAAAACCAGGGCAAATGGGCGCAGCACGCGGTTATGTAGTATTTTATCCTAACTACCGCGGCTCAACCGGTAAAGGGGTTGAATACTCTAAATTGGGTCAAAACGATTATGCCGGCGCGGAATTTGATGACTTAGTAGATATGAAAAACTATCTGGTTGATATCGGCTTAGTTGATACGAAACGTGTTGGTATTACTGGTGGCTCTTATGGTGGCTATGCTTCAGCATGGGCCGCGACTAAACTAACCGAGCATTTTGCCGCTAGCGTGATGTTTGTCGGTATTTCAAACCAGTTATCTAAATTTGGTACCACAGATATTGCCAACGAAATGCACTTAGTACATGCCCGCTCTTACCCGTGGGATAAGTGGCAATATTACCTAGAGCGCAGTCCTATTTATTGGGCGCATCAGTCAAAAACTCCGCTGTTAATTATGCATGGCAAAGACGATCCGCGTGTACATCCGGCGCAATCAATGGAAATGTACCGTTATATGAAAGTACAAGGCAAAGATGTCAGGTTAGTTTATTACCCAGGTGAAGGCCATGGCAACCGTAAAGCGGCTGCACAATATGACTATAGCTTGCGCTTAATGCGCTGGATGGATAACTACCTGATAGAAGACAATAAAACCATGCCGGACTATAAGTTAGATCACAAAGCCAAGTTGAAAGCGAAAAAAGCCGCGGCAAAAGAAGCCACTGACGATACAGAAAGTGAAGAAAAAGCAAGCGCGTAAGTGAACGGTTTTACACTCTGTTAGTTAGGTAATGTAAGCCCGATATTTTCTCAATATCGGGCTTTTATGTACAGGATGTAAGGTATGCTGCGATCACATGGATGTGAAAGAGCAGCGATGTACAGGATGTACGGTCAGGTTATTAGTTCCAGACATAACCTAAGTAACTACATCCATGTAGGCAATGCTGCGATCACATGGATGTGAAAGAGCAGCGATGTACAGGATGTACGGTGTGTTAGCAAATTAACTCAATAGTTTAGCTTAGAGGTTTTACCCCAAAATACTTTATAGGAGAATATTGTGTAGCCAATAATCATAGGTAACACAACGGCAGCCCCGACAAAGATAAACCATAAAGATTCACGCGCACTGGCCGCGTCAAATATCGTTAACTTAAACGGCACAATATAAGGGTAGAAACTGTAAGCTAAGCCACAAAAGCAAAGAATAAACAGCATGATGGCTGCTAAAAAGGGATACCAGCAGCCGACATCATTCACCATTGGCACTTTGCTTAAGTATTTATGCACGGTAACAAAGGTAAAAGCTAATAAGCATGTAATGGGCAGCAAAATTAATACTTGAATACCGTCTAGCCATTTATCCATAATCCTTTGATCAATGAATAGGTTAGTTAAACAGACGGCGATAATACCAATAGCCATTAAAATATTGGTTGCTTTTGCCCAATGTGCTGCCCTGCGTTGCAGCTCACCTTCGGTTTTCATCACTAACCATGCTGCGCCAATAAAGCAATAGCCGGCCGTGACACAAATGGCAGATAAAGTAGCAAAGCCAAAGCTTAGCCAAGTATCGTCAAATGAAGTGATATAGCGCCCCAACATATAGCCTTGTGACAAAGTCGCCAGTAAAGAGCCAAACTTAAAGGCGAAATCCCACTTTTTCTTTTCAGTGCTCGGCGCTTTCGTGCGAAAGTCAAATGATACTCCACGTAAAATCAGTCCAGCTAACATCAAGGCGGTTGGTAGGTATAAGGCTTGAAATATGATTGAGTGCGCTTTGGGGAAAGCAATCAGTAATAAGCCGATTGCCATGACTAGCCAGGTTTCATTGGCATCCCAAAATGGCCCGATTGAATAGATCATGGTATCGCGTTGTTGTTGGTTATCTAGTGGCAGCAAAACTCCCACGCCTAAGTCGTAGCCATCAAGTATCGCGTAAATTAAAAACGAAAGGGCCATTAAGCCGACGAAAACGATTGGTAGCCAATCTACTGTTGCCGATATCATTATTTTTCTCCTTCATCAGCTAAGGGAATGTTAGGTTCGATGGACGATCCCGTGTCAGTTAATGAGGCATTTGATAGTTCTAATATTACCGCACGATTTGCCATGACAAACAAAGTGCGAATATAGGCAATCAGTAAAAAGCCATAAATAACCAGATATAAGGTTAATGACATGGCAATATTTTCAGGTGGTGTAGTCGTTACAGCATCTTTAGTACGTAATATGCCGGTAACTAGGTAGGGTTGTCGGCCAATTTCGGTCACATACCAACCTGCTAACGTTGCCAACCAGCCAGAAAATGTCATGGCAATACCTGTTTTTAATAACCAAGGTGGGTAGCATTTTTTGATCACATAGTGATAAGTGGCCAACCAAGAAAATATCAGCATTAACACGCCAATACCTATCATTATTCTAAAACTGAAAAATACTGGCGTTACCGGTGGATGTTTATCCCTAAATTCATTTAAGCCTTTGATTTCTCCTGCGGAGTCATGGGTTAAAATTATGCTGGCCATATTGGGCACTTTTACTACAAAGTTATTTTTTCTTTGTTGTTCATCAGGTAAGGCGAATAATAGCAATGGCACATTGGTTTCGGTGTTCCAAGCGCCTTCCATAGCTGCAATTTTTGCAGGTTGGTTTTTAAAGGTATTTAAGCCATGTAAATCACCAACAAATATTTGTATAGGGATCAAAACAGCCGCTAAGGTCACTGAAAAATTTAGCGCTTGTTTTACTGATTTTTTATTATCACCTCTGATGAGTCGATAGGCGGAAATACCTGAAATTAAGAATGCCGTTGTTAAACCTGAGGCTAATAACATGTGCATAAAACGATAGGGCATAGAGGGGTTAAAAATCACTTCAAGCCAGCTAGTAACATGTGCTACACCGTCAATCATTTCAAAGCCGGCAGGCGTATGCATCCAAGAATTTAGCGATAAAATCCAAAAGGCCGATAAAGTGGTACCAAAAGATACCAGTACGGTGGCTATGGTGTGAATGCGATTAGACACTCTGTCCATACCAAATAACATAATTGATAGAAATGAAGCTTCTAAAAAGAACGCAGTCATCACTTCATAGCCCAGTAATGGCCCAGCAATATTACCCACGGTTTCCATGTAACCAGGCCAGTTAGTACCAAACTGGAATGACATGGTAATGCCACTGACCACGCCAATGCCAAAGGTTAAAGCAAATATTCTTACCCAAAATCGGTACACTCTTAACCAGCTGTCGTCTTGAGTTTGATTAAAGCGAACTTTGAAAAACAACAATACCCAACACAAGGCAATATTGATGGTAGGAAATAAAATATGAAAACTAATGTTGGCAGCAAATTGGATGCGAGAAAGCATGAAACTTGTGTCGTTAGCAATAGCTGATGCATCTAACACGTGATGTACTCCATGGGTTAAGTCAGCTGAGTTAGGCCGTTACGCATATACTTTAACTTAGGGGCGCAGACTTGCTTAAATCAAATGGTTTATATTAAATATCTTTGGCGAATTATTAATTTTGAGCTGTTGGTTTTAGTCGCTAAAAGCCTATTAAACTTATTTTTGTCTACAGCGGCTTAAAGAGTGGCGACTGTTATCGTAAGAGTAACTTATCTTTAACATCTAAAATTTTACTAATACCTTCACCCAGTTTGAGTAAAGCGGATAACTTTTCTGATGACATACCCTGCATTTCATTCGTCCACAGCGTCACCATTTCCATTAGATCGTGCATTTGTTGCACTCGTATTTGCACATATTCATCGGAGTCATTGCTGGGTTGTTCCATTAAGGCGTCACGTAATGTTGATAAAGTGGGATCTAGCTCGCGTTTTCTTCGTTCAACCACTAAAGTGCGAGCAATTTCCCAGATATCACTGGGTGCGGAGAAGTATTCTTTTCTATCGCCAGGAATATGTTGCAGTTTGATCAGGTTCCAAGACTTAAGCTCTTTTAAACCCATACTGACATTCGAACGTGAAATTTGTAAGGCTTCACTGATTTGATCGGCGTTAAGGGGCGCTTCGGTCAGTACGATAACCGCGTACATTTGTCCTAGTGTTCGGTTTAAGCCCCAGCGTGAGCCCATTTCTCCAAAGTGTAAAACAAGAGATTGAGTCATAGCGGTAAGTTTCATGCTTACTGTCCTTTCTGAATTTTCAGTAATTTGTGAAAATTGTAGTCTTTTTTTGATCTAAGTCAAGCTATTGCCGTGGTTAAAATTAGTTTTTGATGATTTTTATCACATTTAGAAGTTGCGATAAATTATAGGTGCTTGGTTGTTTATAAGTGTTGGCGAGCAGTGATGAGTCTAGATCAGGTTTTGCAAAAACATGGCTAGCTGAGTAGCCATGTTTAAAGCGAGAGGTTGACCGTGATAACCTAAATTGAATCGTTAACTAAAATTGGTACTAAGTTCTTCTATCGCATCAGCATTTTTATTAACGTCAATACTTTTACTTGACACTTCACCTGCTAGTTGGGTGTTGCGCTCAGAAATAGTGTTAATATTATGAATACCTTGGGTAATTTCTTCGGCAACCACGCTTTGTTGCTCTGAGGCGGTAGCAATTTGCGCTGTCATATCATTAACATTTTGAATATTATCAATAATATTTTGCATGGCTTGTTTAATAGCTCTGGATTCAGCTGAACATTCATCAGCATTAGTTTTATTTTTCAGCATCACTTGGTTCCAGGTCTTTAACGTTTGTTGTAATTCGGTGACTGACAATTGAATTTGTTCCGTAGCACTTTGTGTTCTGCTGGCCAAGGTTCTTACCTCATCAGCAACAACAGCAAAACCTCTTCCTTGCTCACCCGCTCTAGCAGCTTCTATGGCTGCGTTTAATGCCAATAAATTAGTTTGATCGGCGATACCTTGAATTTCACTCATCACCGTTGATATTTTATCAACATCACTAATCAATTCGGTGGCATTATTGGCTGCATTCTCGACATCAGTAGCGAGCTGATTGGTTTTATGTTCACTGCTTTCGATGGTGGTGATATTTTGCAGGCAATCGGCTTGTACTTCTGTTACTTTGTCATGAGCAATGGTTGTGTTTTGACTAACCTCCTTAATTGTCGCACTCATTTGGGTAATAGCGGTGGCAAACTGCCCTATGTGCTCGTTTTCTTCTTGAATGCTTTTGAGCATTTGGCTTGAAGTTTGCGCAAGCTCATCGGCAAGTTTTGCCACTCGTTTACCAGAGTCATGGCTTCGGCCTAAGATAGTTTTTATGCGCGCTTTATATAGCTCTGCTGGGTAATTAATAATATTGAGCATACCTTTACCTAAATAGATGTGTCGGGACGGACTATCAAAGCTTGATTTTGTGCTTGCTAGATGGCGAGGAATTCGTAGCAGTTCTTCGGAAAAAATAAAGATAAATAAGAGTAAACAAGCCGATAAGATAAATGCTGAAGTTGCCGAGCCAACAAGCATCCAATCAAGCGTTATTGCCACTATAAAAGCAATAAGTGCGGTTAAGCGTTTAAGCGGAATATTGGCGTGTAGATCGATAATGGCTTTGTCTTGGTTTAATTTATTGTAAAGTGCTTGTGCTTGGATTTTTTGCTGATTACTTGGAAATGCTCTAACTGACTGATAGCCCTTGATTTCGCCATTTACTACAAGCGGAGTAACATAGGCATCAACCCAGTAGTAATCGCCGTTTTTACAGCGATTTTTAATGACGCCTCGCCAAGAATCTCCACGTTTCAACTTTTCCCACAAATCTTTAAAGGCCGCCTTGGGCATATCAGGGTGGCGCACAATGTTGTGATGTTGACCGACTAGTTCTTCTAAGCTATAACCCGCTATTTGACAAAACTCAGGGTTTGCATAGGTAATAGTACCGTTTAAATCGGTAGTAGAAACAAGCTGCTCTTGCTCGGAGAAGGTACGTTCGATCGTTGTAATATGGCTCATAGATTATCGTCCTTGAAGGAATATTTTAATGGAAAATATACCTGACACTATAGATGATAAAAGTCACATCTTATAGTGAAATGGGTGATAATATTGTAAAAAAGTGTAGTAAATTTAAGGTCTAAGCAGTATCAAGAGGACTAATATATAGCTGAAAATAAAAAAGCATCGGGAAGTATCAGATGCTTTTTCTTAAGCTTGTGAATAAGTTAATAGACTATCTGTAATAAGCTAAACACGCTTCTACTTCATTTTTTGAGCCCATGATCACCTCAACGCGTTGGTGAATATCGCTTGGTTCAATCTCCATTATGCGGCCTTCGCTGGTCATGGCTAAACCCCCGGCTTGCTCAAGCAAAAAGCTCATAGGGTTTGCTTCATACATTAAGCGTAACTTATAAGGCTGTTCGGGGTTTTTATTGTCAGCAGGGTAGGTAAATAACCCACCACGACATAATACCCGATGGATATCACCGACCATAGCGGCAATCCAACGCATGTTGAAATTTTTACCCCGTGGTCCGGTATCACCCGCCAGTAAATCGTTAATGTAATTTTGCATTGGCTGTTGCCAAAAACGTTGGTTTGACATGTTAATGGCAAATTCTTGGGTGTCTTGTGGCACTTGCACATTGCGCTCTACTAATAAGTAACCGCCATGAGTTCGATCTAAAACATAAAAATGGGTACCACTGCCGGTGGTCATCACTAACATAGTTGATGGACCATAAAGCACATAACCCGCACAAACTTGTTTGTCGCCCGGTTGCTTGAACATATCCGGGTCGCTTGCATCCATATCAGCAGGCGCTTCATGGATAGAGAAAATGGTACCAATTAACGAGTTAATATCGATATTAGAGCTACCATCTAACGGGTCAAAGGAAACAATAAATTTACCGTCTTTATCGCCGGCAACTGAGCTGTCTTCTTCTTCTGAAGATATTGCTTTAACAAAGCCCGATTCTAATAAAATATCTTTGAACAGCTCATTGGCAACTACGTCGAGTTTTTTTTGTACTTCACCTTGAATATTTTCATCCAATGTTGAACCCATAGTGTCACCTAAGTGTCCTTGGCTGACGCGAAAGGAGATTTCTTTGGTGGCAGCTAAAATGGTTTTTATTAATGAAATTAAATCTAACGGTACATTATCTTTACGTAAAGCGGGAGCTAGTCGTTGCATCGGGTTACCTAATTACTTTAGAGTAATACTCTTAGTTAAGAGTAAATTGTATATTGTATTTTCGATGTTAAGATGTATTCTCAAAACATCGAAAGTTGTTTTAATTACGCGATAAAGTAAGCTTATCAACCTGCAAGTTTACTTTTAAATCGATTATAACAAGAATAAGAGTATTTTCAGTACTTCTAATTATTTAATTTTACCGACAGCAAGGATATAAGATGCAGTTTTTCGCTAGGTTAATGATGGTGTTTTTTTGTTGTGTATTATCAGTACAGGCACAAAAAGCAACCAGTTATGCAGAATTTATTAAAGACAAGCAACACCACCAAGGTTACTTTTCATTTTATCTTGAAGAGCAAACGGGAAATGTATTTCTCGAAATAGCAAACTTCGAACAAGAGTTTTTATTTCAAAGCAGCCTGCCTCATGGTGTCGGTTCAAATGATATTGGTTTAGACCGTGGTCAACTTGGCGATACCCGACTAGTACGCTTTGAACGAGTCGGTGATAAAGTATTTTTACGTCAACTTAATACTTACTATCGCGCCAATAGTGACAATGAACTTGAGCAGCAGGCGATCGACGAAGCTTTTGCCAGTTCGATTATCTGGGGCTTTACGGTTAGTCATACTTCTGCGGATAGCCGAAAAACCTTAATCGATTACACGCCATTTTTATTATCGGATATTCATAACTTAGCTGAGCAATTAAAAAGCGCCAAACAAGGCAATTATCAAATAGATGGCAGTCGTAGCGCAGTCTATAAAAAGCGCAGCAAAGCTTTTCCAAAAAACACAGAACTTGAAGCAACGGTAACTTTTAAAGGTTCAGATGCTGGCGCCTATTTGCGTTCAGTTACCCCTGATGCTTCAGCGGTGACGGTTAATTTACACCATTCCTTAATTAAATTGCCCGATGATGGTTATCAAACACGAGCGTTTCACCCCTATAGTGGTTTTTGGCAACATGCTTATGCCGACTATGCTAGTGCTATTGACAAGCCGTTAATTCAGCGCGACATTCCACGTCATCGATTACATAAGAAAGATCCCGCAGCGAAAGTCAGTGAGGCAGTAGAGCCGATCATTTATTATTTAGATGCTGGCGTGCCTGAGCCAGTAAAAAGTGCTTTGCTCGATGGTGCAAGATGGTGGGATCAAGCATTTAGCGCCATTGGTTATAAAGATGCCTTTCAAGTAAAGTTATTGCCAGCTGATGCAGATCCTATGGATGTTCGCTACAATGTTATTCAATGGGTACATAGGGCAACACGCGGTTGGTCCTATGGCTCATCAGTGATTGACCCGCGTACCGGCGAAATTATTAAAGGCCATGTTACGCTGGGTTCATTACGCGTTCGCCAAGACTATTTAATTGCGCTTGGCTTAACCTCACCGTTTAAAGATGCTCATACAGATACGAGTGCGATGAAAGAAATGGCCTTAGCTCGTATTCGTCAATTATCAGCCCATGAAGTGGGGCATACGCTGGGCATAGCACATAACTTTGCGGCTAGTGTTAATGACCGGGCGTCAGTAATGGACTACCCCCACCCATTAATTAGCATTAAAAATGAGCAAATCAGCTTAGAAAACGCTTATGCAGAAGACCTAGGTGCTTGGGATAAATATGTTATTGCCTATGGTTATGCTGATGTTGATAAAACACTTGAAGCCAAATTCCTAGCAGATTTGGTTACCCAAGCTCAGCAGCAAGGCTTGCAATATGTGTCTGATCCAGACGCAAGACCGCAATCTGGTGCGCACGCCACGGGCCATTTGTGGGACAATGGTAGTGATGCCGCTGAAGAGTTAATGCGAGTGTTAGAAGTTAGAGCATTAGCGTTAGCAAATTTCGGTTTGCACAGTATTCCAGTCGGTACCCCTATGTCTGAACTTGAACAAGTGCTGGTACCGATATATAACTTCCATCGTTTTCAGGTTCAAGCCACAGCTAAGTTAATAGCCGGTGTTGATTATGGCTATCAAGTACGAAATGAGCAGTTTACTAATCAACAACAAATCGTTGCAGGTAAATCTCAACAAGCAGCGCTAGCGGCGTTAATAGCAACATTGACAACAAAAACCTTAACATTACCCGCTGAAATTACCGCGTTGATCCCACCGAAAGCTTACGGTTATAGCCGTGATCGAGAAAGCTTTATTAGCCAGACCGGCCTTACATTTGATCCCATTAGTGCCGCAGAGGCAAGTGCAAAACATAGCTTGTCGCAGCTTCTCAATGCCGGACGATTGGCAAGATTGCAGCAGCAAGCAATGCTGGATGATGAAGTACCGTCGGTGGCATTTTTATTTCATCAGCTGGTTGATAGCACGATTAAATCAACGCCTAAAAAATCGAGCGAGTTGCTAGTTCAGCAACGGGTCAATCAACAGTTGATAGAACATTTGTTGGTGCTATGGCACAGCACCGAGGTGGTGCCAGAAGTTCGAGCAGAAGTGTATGTAACTTTGACTGATTTAGCCGTTTGGTTAACCGATAAACGGAGCACCCGAAAGCATACCGGTTCTCGGGCGCACTTTCAGCTATTAGCACGGCAAATTAATTACAGTTTAGCGCATGATATATCGTCAAGCCCAGCCTCTACCGTTGTACTGCCACCGGGCTCGCCGATTGGCGGCTATTAATTATTTTTGATAGCTGAATATATGCTCTCGCCTTCAATCATGCTCACTTTTGCAAGACAATTGAAGGTGAGCTGATATTTTTATAAGGGAAAATAATGGCTGAAGATAAGCTATTTAAGGTGGCACTGTTAGGGGTACCTTTTGATGATAATTCGTCCTTCGAACGCGGGCCGGCATTAGCGCCAGGTAAGATCCGTCAAGTACTTAATCATGGCTCATTAAATGGCGCAACAGAATTGGGCGTAAACTTGCGTGAATCAAAGCAATGGCTTGATGCTGGTGACGTCAATATAACGCCAGCTGATGATTTTATTGCGAAAATAGAGCAACGCTGTGATCAGTTATTAGCTGAAAATACCCGTATCTTAACGTTAGGCGGAGATCACAGTATCAGTTATCCGATCCTAAAAAGTTACCGTAAAGCTTTTGATAAAATTACCATATTACATATTGATGCTCACTCTGACCTATATGACTCTTTTAAAGGTAATCGCTATTCTAATGCCTGCCCTTTTGCCCGAGTCATGGAAGATGGTTTATGTCAACGCTTAGTACAAGTGGGCATTCGTACGTTAAATTTGCATCAAAGCGAGCAAATAGCCAAGTTTAAGGTTGAATCTTTAGAAATGCGGCACTGGCCATTGTCGCAACCGTTAGTGTTTGAGCATCCCGTATATCTGTCGCTTGATCTCGATGGCATCGATCCTGCCTTTGCGCCAGGCGTGTCACACCGAGAACCGGGTGGTTTAACAACGCGAGAAGTCATTAATCTTATCCATCAAATTAACACTGAGCTTGTGGGGGCTGATATTGTCGAGTTTAATCCCAATAAAGATATCGACAATATGACTGCTCAGTTAGCGGCAAAATTAGTCAAGGAAGTCGCCGGTAAAATGCTTATGGCGCTGTAGCCTTCGCATTAATAAAAAGCGGCGCTGAATAGGAAGGTATTCAACGCCGTTGTGCAATGGGCACTTAGTGATAAGTGTACTGCGCACAAAAGTTGACGGTTTACTATAGATTAAGTGTGATTATAAGCTCAGTGTCTTTATGTTTTTATGATCTATATTCGGTTGTCCTGTTTTAAATGTAGAATTTTCTGTCATATTATCACTTGTTAACTGCTTCCTTGGCTTAACAAGGATCACTAAGTTACCGGCTAAGATAAATAATAAACCTGCAAGGGTATATGTAGACCAGGCAAACCCTTCGACAATCGTTGAAATAAGTACAGCAACGGCTGGGAACATAATTGAGGCATAAGATGCCTTATGCGTACCTATACGGTTGAGTAATGTTAAGTAACTAGCAAAAGCAATGACGGAGCCAAAAATAGCCAAATAAAGCAACGAGCTTACGTAAGCCAATGTATAGTCAAAGTTGAAGCTCTTACCCTGAAGAATAACTATCATCGCCATAAAAATAGCGCCGTAGGCCATACCCCATGACATCGCAGGTATAAGTGGTAGTTTCAGCTGCTGATTCTTCATTGAAAACATGTTGCCCGTAGATGCGATTAAAGTGCCCATGATGCAAAGCCCTAAACCTAATAAGGTCTCAGTACCCAATTGGCTATCACTTATTTGTGGCCAAAATAGTGTCACAATGCCGAGTAATCCTAAGGTACCGCCGATATAAACTTGTTTTGTGATTTTAGTGCCATACCAGATACGAGCATTGAAAACGTTAAAAAACATGATCAACGAAAAGGCAATACAAGTTAATGCGGAATTAATGTGTTGTTGTGCGGAATAAAGAAAATAGTAGTTTAAGCTAAACAATGTGATGCCAAAAAATACAAACTGCAGATGATGACGCAATGAAAACTGTAAAATTAAGCCTTTAAATTTACAGTAGCTAAATAAAATAATAGCAGCTAAACCAAAGCGATAGACTATAGAAACTTCTGGAGCAACCGCACCTAATTGGTAATTAATTGCTATCCAGGTAGAGCCCCAAATCAACACGGTTATCATGTACAAAAATGTGTTGTTCATTGTTATTTCCTAGAGGATATAGCAGGCGAAATATTCGCGCTAAAAATAAATACACTTAGTGATTTAGTGTTAGTGAAGTTTATTAACAAAATAAGCTACACACTCCAGCGCTAAAACAACAAAGTAGTGCGATACACTTTTATTCAGTTGTTACATGATACTGGCATAGCGATACGTTTGCTGAAATAGACTCTGCAATTTCAATGTTTGCTGCCACGTCAACTTCCTTTAAGAAATTGCTTATCAGTGATATATAGACATTTTACTGGTTTTTTGTTGTAATAACATACACAAAAAAATGAAAATGCAACCTATACAGTTATGAGGTTAGTTGACAAATCAGCCCCAGATTTCTTATATCAACAAGTGATCGACTTTGTTGAACATCAGGAACAAAGTGGCGCAATACGCCCAGGTGATAAACTACCAAGTTTACGTAAGCTTAGCCGACAATTTGAGATCAGCGTACCGACCGTTAAACAGGCATATCTTGAACTTGAACGTCAAGGCACCATTTCGGCACGACCACAATCCGGTTACTATTTAAAGGCAAAACAGGCGCGTACTTTATTACCTATGCGCGCTAAATGGGCAAGCTGTGAGCCTGCCGAAGTATCATGCCGTAGTTTAATCGAACAGGTTTATGAAGCCGTGCACATACATGACTCAGTGGCATTAGGCATTTCCAATCCAGTACATGCACACCCACCTGATAAAACACTCGCCAGAATGATGCGCTCGGTACTGAGCCGAGTGGCTGAAAAAGCCGTGAGTTATGGTCCTATTAATGGCGATCCTAAATTACGTATGAATCTTGCTTTTCGTTATCAAGAGCATGGCGTTCTGGTGAATCACGAAGACTTAATTATTACCAATGGCGCACAAGAAGCGTTGTCTATTGCGCTGCAGTGTGTTGCTGAGCGCGGTGATATTATTGCTGTTGAATCACCTTGCTACTTTGGTTTAATCGAACTTATTGAAAGCCTTGGTATGAAGGTTTTAGAAGTTTATACCTGTACCGAAGAGGGCGTTTGCTTAACAGAATTAGCCAAGGTTATTAAACAACACCCGGTGAAAGTATGTTTGTTTTCTACTGCCATTAATAACCCGTTAGGGTCAATGATGTCAGATAAGCAACGACATGCAATGGTCAAGTTACTGGAAGAAAATCATATTTTTTTAATAGAGGATGAAGTCTACAGCGATTTGTACTTTAATGAGCAGCGCCCCATACCGGCACAGTTATATTCAGAAAAAGGCTTAGTATTAACCTGTTCATCTTTTTCAAAAACAGCAGCTCCGGGTTATCGAGTCGGTTGGTTGTTACCAGGGAAATTTGAAGAAAAAGCCAAGCGGATTAAAAGGGCACAGTCGTGTTCTACTTCCATGTTACAACAATGGACATTAAGCGATTATTTAATGAGTGGTGAATACGATCGGTATTTACACGTACTTAGAAAAACCTTGCGTTATAACTGTGAGCGCATGCGTGCGTTAATTGCGCAGTATTTTCCTGAACAAGTGTGTATTTCAAAACCTAAGGGGGGCAGTGTTTTATGGGTTCGTTGCCGCTCGCATGTTGATACCAGTCAGCTTTTTAAACAAGCCATTGCCCAAGGCGTAAACTTTGCTCCGGGAGAGATTTTTTCACCTTCTGGGAAGTATAAGAACTATATGCGTATCAGCTACGGTGTGCAATGGAGCGAAAAAATTGACCAAGCTATCCAACTACTTGGTAAGTTAGTTCATGACTACCCTGAATCATAAAATAACTAGGAAATCACACCAGTGACAGAGCACAGCACAAGAATATCCTTGAAATTAATATTACCGTTATTAGCCGCTATTATTGCTGTTTCTCCCTTAGCTATTGATATGTACCTTCCTGGTATGCCGAAGCTAGCTGAGTATTTTTCAACCAAAATGCCGTTGGTGCAAAATAGCTTAAGTATCTATTTATTAGGGTATGCTGTTGGGCTATTATTTTTTGGTCCAATGGCCGATAAATATTCTCGTCGAACGTTAGTGATAATAGGCCTAGTGGGTTTTATATTTACGTCATTGGCGCTGACATTAACACAGAATATTGAACAATTTATCGCTTTACGCTTCTTGCAAGCATTTGTTAGTAGTGCTGCGACAGTGGTTGTGCCGGGTATTATTCGACAGCTTTACGGTAAAGATACCGCGAAAGGATTATCTTATGTCAGTATGATCATGATGCTGGCGCCTATGATAGCCCCTAGTATTGGGAGTATATTGTTGCTGAATAGTTGGCAAATGATCTTTTATGTCTTGGCGGCTTATGCCTTTATTGTGTTTGTTTGCAGCTTTTTCTATTTACCTGATGTTAAAACCGTTAAATCAACAGTTAGCTATAGCGTAATAGAGCGTTATAAAATTGTTTTTAGTAACCGTGCCGCTCGTTTTGATTTGTTGACGATAATGATGGTAGCGCTAGCTTTTTTTAGTTATATAACCGCTATTCCATTTGTCTATTTAACCGTATTCAAAGTGACAGAATTTGAGTTTAGTTTGTTATTTGCACTCAATATTTTGGCATTAATGACCGCACATTTTATTAACACGCGACTCGTCGGTAGAGTAGGCTCTCGAAAAATGTTACTTTTTGGTGTTGCATTGGCAACGGTCGCGGCAACGAGCTTATTGACGGCCAATATTTTTGCCTTATCTTTACATTATTATGTCTTAGCCATTTTCCCCTTAATGGGCAGCTTATCGATGATTTCAGTAAATGCTGATGCCTTAATTTTACAAGAGTTTACCGAACATGCTGGTACAGCAACCGCGGTAAATGGCACTTTACGTTTTGGCATTGGCGCGCTAGCGGGACCTATTCTAGCCGTGTTTTATGATGGCAGTGCTTTACCTTTTGCGCTCTTGATGGCAACGGCTATCTATCTTGTTATAATTTGCCAATTAATCGGTAATCAAATGCGACGAACGACGGAGGGTGTGTGAAAAATATAGCGGTAATTTTATCTGGTTGTGGCGTTTATGATGGCACTGAAATTCATGAGGCGGTATTGACATTACTCGCTATTGAACAAGCAGGGGCGAAATATCGTTGCTTTTCGCCAAATATCAATCAACATCATGTCATTAATCATTTTACTGGTGAGGTGATGGTTGAAGAGCAGCGTAATGTCTTGGTAGAGTCTGCTCGTATTGCCCGCGGAGATGTTGAAGACTTAAGCGAATTTTATCTTGAAGAGTTTGATGCCTTGATCGTGCCGGGCGGTTTTGGCGCGGCGAAAAACCTCTGTGACTTTGCTATTAATGCCGAGAAATTTTCTGTCAATGAGCAAGTGCTGGCCGTATGCCAAGCCTTTGCTAAAGCCAATAAACCTGCTGGCTATATGTGTATTGCACCCGCGATGATCCCATTAATTTATGGTGAAAACGCTCAAGCAACGATTGGCCATGATGCTGGGGTTGCTCAGGCCTTAATGGATGTTGGCTTAGTGCATCGAGATTGTGCGGTAGATGATATCGTCGTTGATGACCGCCATAAACTTGTTTCCACACCGGCCTATATGCTGGCAACTACTTTAAGTGAAGCGGCAAGTGGCATCAACAAGCTGGTGGCAAAAGTTATTAGTATGGCAGACTAAATAACCTTGATAGGCGGCTAAATAGCGTTATTGAGTAGCATAGCTTAACCCGAACTGATGGTATAAAGCCGTTGGCTTAATAGTATTTAAAAAAGAGCAGAGCTTGAGCTAGCCTTGCGTTGGTATATCGCTCTGTGCTTCGGCGGCTTTTAATTCTGCTTGCTGTAAGCGCCATTTTTTTCGTTCTGCGTAGTAATAATCCCAGACACAAGGGTTGCATGCACCACCGCCACAACAGTCGTCATCGGCAGGAGGAAAAGGTTTTTCTAGTAATTCAGTCATAAGCTTTACAGTGCTGTTCTATTGTTAAAATCATTATAAATAAAAAAAGCTCTGCACGCAGAGCTTTTTTCCAACAAGCTAAAATTTGTGGGTTTTATTCTAATTCAGAAAGCTTCTTTTCAAGATAGTGAATATTAGCACCACCGTTGACAAAGCCTTGGTCATTTAAAATGTCCAAATGTAAAGCAATGTTGGTTTTAATACCATCAATAACCAATTCACTCAATGCATTACGCATACGAGCAATAGCAACATCACGATTATCGCCCCAAGTGATCAATTTACCGATCATGGAGTCATAATGTGGTGGTACCGAGTAATCAGCGTAAATGTGAGAATCCCAGCGAACACCTAAGCCACCTGGTGGGTGAAAACGTGTGATCTTTCCTGGTGACGGGATAAAGGTACGAGGATCTTCGGCGTTAATTCGACATTCAATTGAATGTCCCGATATTTTAATATCTTCTTGAGTATAAGAAAGTGGCTGACCTGCAGCAATACGAAGTTGCTCTTTAACTAAATCAACGCCGGTGACCATTTCAGTTATCGTATGCTCTACTTGAATACGAGTATTCATTTCGATGAAATAGAATTCGCCATTTTCGTAGAGAAACTCAAAGGTACCTGCACCACGATAGTTGATTTTGATACAGGCATTGCAACAGCGTTCGCCAATTTTTGCACGCATTTCAGGCGTGATACCTGGGGCGGGTGCTTCTTCAACCACTTTTTGATGACGACGTTGCATTGAACAGTCGCGTTCGCCTAAATGAATGGCACCACCCTGGCCATCAGCCATAATTTGAACTTCTACATGGCGGGGATTTTCTAGAAATTTCTCCATGTAAACCATGTCATTGTTGAAGGTTGACAGCGCCTCAGACTTTGTCATTTGAATGGCTTCAATGAGCTCGTCTTCACTGCGTACTACACGCATACCACGACCACCGCCACCACCAGAGGCTTTGATAATTACCGGATAACCAATTCGTCGGCCGTGCGCTAAATTTGCTTCCGCATCTGAGGTCAATGGGCCATCAGAGCCGGGTACACAAGGCACGCCAGCAGTTTTCATGGCTTTAATAGCTGAAACTTTATCACCCATCAAACGGATACTTTCCGCCTTAGGACCAATAAATGCAAAACCTGACTTTTCGACTTGTTCAGCAAAATCAGCATTTTCAGCAAGGAAGCCATAACCCGGGTGGATCGCTACCGCATCAGTCACTTCTGCGGCGGTGATAATAGCTGGAATGTTTAAGTAACTATTCATCGCCGAAGGTTTACCAATACAAATGGTTTCGTCGGCTAATAATACGTGCTTAAGGTTTTTATCGGCCGTTGAATGTACAGCAACCGTTTTAATGCCAAGCTCTTTACAAGCTCGCAATATTCTTAAGGCAATTTCGCCGCGATTGGCGATAACAACTTTATCTAACATGAAAATACCCTTAATGGTTGGGCTTATTCAATGATGAATAGCGGTTGATCAAATTCAATAGCATCTTCGTTTTGCGCTAAAATTTGTTTTATTACACCTGATTTGTCGGCTTCAATTTGGTTCATCATTTTCATCGCTTCTAGGATACATAAGGTATCACCGGCATTGACATGCTGACCTACTTCAACGAATGCTGGTGCATCAGGTGAGCCGGCTGAATAGAAAGTTCCGACCATTGGAGAGCGAACAATATGACCAGTTACTGCTGGTGCTTCAGTGGCAACAGCAGCTGCCGCCGGAATTGGTGCTGCCGGTGCAGGCGCTGCATGCATCATAGGCGCTGCTTGCATAATTGTCCCGCCACGGCTGATACGTACCGACTCTTCACCTTCTGAAATTTCTAATTCGTTGATGCCAGACTCTTCAACTAATTCAATTAGTTTTTTAATTTTACGAATATCCATTTGAATACCTTATTTTGCTCATTATTAAATTTATGTGTGTGAAAACTTAAGCGAATACGTTCACTTAAGTAGTTATTTATTTTCTTTTAACCAATGTTCTGCCGCCGATAATGCATATTCATAGCCTTTTGCTCCTAAGCCACTAATAACGCCAACAGCAATATCTGATAAATATGAATGTTGTCTAAACGACTCCCGTGCATGTACATTGGATAAATGCACCTCAATAAATGGGATATTAACCGATAATAATGCATCCCTCAGCGCAACACTGGTATGAGTAAAAGCTGCAGGGTTGATGATTATAAAGTCTATCTTCTCAAAACTGAGATGAATTTCATCAATTAGTTGATGTTCCGCATTCGACTGTTTATGATCTAGCTTTATATTCAGGTCATCAGCAATTAACGCTAAATTTTGCATAATTTCAGCTAATGATAATGACCCATAAATTGTCGGCTCACGCTTGCCCAACATATTCAAGTTGGGACCATTTAAAATTAAAATGTTAAACTTTGTAGTCATCTTCGGCAATAACACTCTGATTGTTAGGTGATGTCGACATCATGGCATATTTAATTATCTGAGTGAATTAAATTGGGCTCAAAAGTCATATTTTATATCATTTGACGATTATTATAGTGTTTTCGCAGAATATAGCAGCAAAATACTGGTCTTATCACTTAAAGGGGGGAAATAAAGTGATTTATATTAGGTAAGTTTTCATAAGTTTACTAAACTAAACGCTATAGGAATTTTAATTAATTCATTGATTTAACTGATTACTGAAGAAAGGTTATTGGTTAAATGTTGTCATGTCGTCTTATGTTAATTACAAGGATGAAATTATTAGAAGCATATTTTTAAAAATTGCAATTGTCATTTTGCTCTTTAGCCCGCCAGTAGATGCAATTTATATTATTTCAAATATTACCGCCGACACCGCCTCGCTGTCGGTTACTCAGCTGCGCCGTATTTACTCTGTGCGTCAAGTTAATTGGAAAAATGGCACGCCTATTGTGGTCTATGTTTTGGCAAGCAATGAGCCACTTCATCAAAAGTTTTGTAAAGAAAAATTACGTTTATTTCCCTATCAGCTTGACCGCATATGGCAAAAGTTGACATTTTCGGGCTATGGCGTTGCTCCAATTGAAGTAGCAACTCAACAAGCGCTTATTGAGGCGGTCCAATCTACTAAAGGCGCCATTGGTTATGTGGAAAAATTATCGGAGGTCAAGGATGTTAACGTCATTAAAATTGATGATTAGATCAACTACGTTACCATTTTATTATACTAGTGCACTGTGCAGCATCTGTTTAGCTTTTAATGTAAGTGCCAGTACAGTTAAAAATGAGTCATTGCAAGTTCATGGTTTTGTCGCGCAAGGTATAATTAATGCCGACAAGAGTAATTTTATTAACACCGATGAAAGCTTATCGCTAGAATTAACAGAAGTGGGTATCAATGCCTCTTACCAACTCAATAATGATTTTCGCCTTGCAGGCCAAGCTGTTTATCTTAACGGCGGCAATCGTTATCACGCTGGTCCTCGCATCGATTATTTACTTTTACAATGGAATGCATTTCATAATGAGGTTTGGCAAGCCAACTTTTATTTCGGTCGGGTGAAGAATAACCATTGGCTATATTCAAGCACGCGCGATATACCTTTTGCCCGTCCGTCCATTATTATCCCGCAAGTGGTCTATTTTGATGGCTTTCGCGATATTGCTGTGGGAGGAGATGGAGCCGCGGTTAAAATTCGTTATAGTGATGATGATTTTGGTGAAGTAGACTTCAACTTCAGTCGAGGGGAAAGCGCCATTTCAGGTGACCAGTCTGATGTTGTTATCGGTAAGTTTGCCCTAGGACAGCTGGGCCACGATCTTGATATGCAAGCCAGTGTTTATTGGCAGCCGCCTTTCTCGGGCTGGCGCTTTGGTCTTTCAGCACTAGATTCAACCTTTGTCTATAACCAAGCGAAAATTGATAATTATTTTGATGGTGAATTTATATTCCAATTTTATACCGCAAATGCTTTATATGAAGGAGAGTATTGGCAATTTAGCGCCGAGTTTTTTCAAGAGCGTTTTCTCACTAAGGGCTTTTATTTACCGAGTTTTCATCGAGATGAAATCGGCCAGGGCTATTACTTACAAGCCAGTTATAAGATATTGAATAATTTATCGTTAATGACCCGGCACGAACGTTTTTATGCCAATAAAGACGATAAAAATGGCAGTAAACTAGCCCAAATATCTGGCGGAGCAGTGCCATCATATTTTGGTTTTCATAATGACAATATGATCGGTCTTTCATATGATTTTGCCAGTAATTTTCGCCTCAATGCTGAGTATCATTGGATGGAGGGGGGAGCGAGGTTAACTCCTATTGTGCAACCCGATCCCATTGCTAATGCCAGTAAAAATTGGCAGGTTTGGGCAATTCAACTTATGTATTGGTTTTGATAATGAAAATAAGATTTGTTAGTGTTTCTGCTAAGTTTTTTGTCTTGGTGGTAAGCGCCTTATTATTATTGAGCTTGTCTATTTCCATGTTATCAATTTCGAGGTTGGATCAGGAGTTTAGTCAATATCAAAGTAATAAATTACGTCAAGGTAAGGCGCAATTTATTATGCAAAGTCGAATTCTAAGGGGCCAGGCGCGTATCTGGTTAGAGTCATTTACTGACCTTATTTACCTAAAAGAACAAGACAATTTCCTACAGGCAGCGAGTGAGTTGGAACAGCAATTTGACGCCCTGCAAATCAACCATAATGTTGAAGCTTTGTGGTTAGTTTCAAGTGAACTAAAACCGCTTTATCAATCGACACCATTGTCAAAGCAAGCACAGGCGAGCATGCTACGAGTCAGTAAAAACTTGGCTCCCGATGACTATCTTAATTGCCAGCAACAGTGCCAGCAGTTAGTCTCAATACCAATATTAAATGCGCGCGGAGATATGGCTATTGTTACTATGGCCATTTCTTTGGTTGATGTTATTTATGCCATTAACCGTGCGTTAGAGAACCAAGTGGCTATCGTTGCCTTTGAAAAGTCACAACAGGCGACATTAGCACAAGCGAAAATTATCACCTCTTCCGCCACGCAACTAATGTATACGCTCTTTAGCCAAGATTCACCAGAGGGTTTAGTGTCAGAAGTGAAGGCAAACGGCTTACAAGTTGAATATCAAAAAAGTAGTTACCTGATTAGTTTATTGCCATTAGCATCGTCAACGACGCAAGACTTTTATTTGGCGCAAGTTGATAATGTCAGCGCTTTTACCAGTAAATATCAAAGCTATCGTATGCAGTTTATGTTGTCAGCGTTAGCGATATTTATCATTTTAGCATTACTCGTACACTTTGTTGCTGGCCCTTTTACCAAAAGGTTATTAGTACTTTCAGATCTATTACCTTTACTGGCGCGTAAAGAGTTCGACCAGTTTCGTGCGGTTAAAATAATGCAATCAAAAATATTTCCAGATGAAATTGATGTCTTGATTAATGCCACAACGGAATTGAGCTACGAGTTGGAACAATTAAATGCTACCGTGACACAGAAGACTAAGGAGCTAGAAAACATAGCCATGTATGACCAGCTAACAGGGCTACCCAACCGTAATATGTTGAACGATCAACTATGTAAATTGTTAACCAATGCAGCGCGGAATAGTGACGATGCCGGTATTTTATTTCTCGACTTAGATGACTTTAAAAAAGTCAACGATAGCCATGGCCACGGTAAAGGCGATAAGTTACTGGTAGAAGCTGCAAATCGCATTAAGATCAGTGTCGCGAGTTTAGGGACAGTGTGTCGTTTTGGTGGGGATGAATTTGTTATTATCTTTAATGAAAATACCTCACTTGAGATAGCGGAGCACCTAGCAAGCGCGATAATAAAAAGTTTCCAGCAACCAATAAAAGTTAATAGTGCTATGTTCTATGTGACGTGCAGCATAGGTATTGCCATGACCGAAGGTAAATTGATACAAGCGAGTGAATTAATAAGTCACGCCGATATTGCCATGTATGAAGCAAAAGATAATGGCGGTGATAAGTACTTTATCTATCATGGTGATATGTTCCAAAGAGTCGCCCAAAGAGTCATGATGGAGTCAGAAGTAAAGCAAGCGCTTGCTAAGGGCCAATTTAGTTTGAGCTTGCAGCCGCAACTGGTGGCGAAAACCAATAAAGTGCATGGCTTCGAAGCGCTGTTACGCTGGCAGCACCCAGAGCGGGGCTTGGTTTCGCCCGATGACTTTATTCCGATTTTAGAAAACTCTGAACATATGATAGCGCTTGGTTATTGGGTTATTCGTCGCTGTTTTCAGTTATATACAGAAATACGAGACATCGGCCTGAGTGATGTCGTTATCTCGATTAATCTGTCAGCAGCGCAGTTTGTTGATGTTAATCTTCCTGATTATTTAACCGCCTTACTCAAAGAGTTTGAACTACGCGCAGAAAATTTTGAGCTTGAGTTAACTGAGCAAACACTGGTTAAGGATATAGATAAAGCCATAGTGACTATGGATGCCTTACGCTTATTAGGTTTTAGTTTTGCCATCGATGATTTTGGTACCGGATATTCCTCGCTGGCCTATTTAAAACGCATGCCGGTTGATGTGATAAAAATTGATAAAAGTTTTGTTTTTGGCATGTTAGAAAATCATGCTGATTTTCAAATTATCATGTCAACCATTGCGATGGTGAAAAACTTAGGCCTAACGGTGACAGCTGAAGGTGTTGAAACACAGGCGCAATTGCGTAGCCTCACGGAAAATGACTGTGATTTGATTCAAGGCTATTATTTCTCAAAGCCAATTCCAGAAGTTGAGCTATTTGACTTTATTCGTCGTGAAATTGTTGATGGTTACTGGCGAGTGCCAGCAAAACCTGAGCAAGATATTGATTGATAAAACAAGCTAACCGGCATTGAGCAAAAAAAAGCGCCAGAAGGCGCTTTTTTTTGAGTTTTTATTGCCGTAACTATGGCGCAAAAGTCTGTTTAACATGAGTGGCAAATTCATCGGCGGCCATAAAACCGGTCACCCGTCGTTGCGGTAATTCATTGCCGTTTAAATCAAAGAATAGAATTGACGGTAAGCCAAATATTTCAAAGTGTGACATTAACTCAATACTGTCCTTTGAACCGGTATCGGTCAAATCTATTTGTAGTAGTACGGTATCTGCAAGCGCACTTTGCACCTTAGCTTCGAAAAAAGTGTATTCTTCAAATTCCTTACAGGCGACACACCAATCAGCATAAAGATCAACCATCACGGTTTGTCCTTGCGTATTTGCTTCGGCAATGGCTTGATTCATTGCTGCTAAGTTTTTCACCTGCTTAAAAGTGCGATGTTGGGCTTGTTGTGACATTGCACTATTCGCCACCGGATAAACTAATTGATAAGCTTTATTCGCGCCGATAAAGAAGATTAAAAAGATAATTATGCTACGTAAGCCGAAGCCAAAAGTTTTAGCTGAGCTATGGTTGACGGTATAAAAGTAACCGGCAGTTGCTAAAATAAGCACTATCCACAGCACGTTGATAACGAGCGTTGGTAAGAAACGTTCTAATAAGAATATCGGCACGGCAAGCAGCAATAAGCCAAATATATTCTTAATAACATTCATCCAGTTACCAGCTTTAGGCAGTAATTTACCACCTGAACTACCTAAGACCAATAGTGGTAAACCCATCCCCAAACTCAAGGCATAAAGCGCCGATGCACCGAGCAAAATGTCACCAGATTGTGAAATATATAACAGCGCACCGGTTAGTGGCGCTGTGGTGCAAGGTGAGGCCACTAAACCTGAAATGGCGCCCATCACTAACACGCCAATATAAGAACCGCCTTTTTGATTGCTACTTAGCTGATTCAACTTGTTCTGCCAGCTACTCGGCAGGGCTAAGTTAAATATGCCAAACATAGATAGTGCTAAGAAAATAAATAAAGCACTTAAAGCGATAAGTACCGCAGGGTGTTGAAACATGGCTTGAAATTGCGCGCCGGCAATAGCGACTACAATACCGAGAATAGTATAGGTAACCGCCATACCTTGCACATAGGCAAATGACAGGGCAAATGCTCGTTTTGTAGATAACTTGTCACCTTGGCCAACAATAATACCGGTTAAAATCGGATACATAGGAAAAACGCACGGCGTAAATGACAACAATAAGCCACCAACAAAAAATGCGACTAATGTTAACCAAAGGCTATCACTTTTTAGCATGTCGGCAAGTTGGTGTTGCTCGCTACTGCTGGAGTTCTTAATCGTTGCGCTGTTTGAGTCGTTATTGGCTGGCGATGAGTTATTGCCGGCAAGTGCCGATAAAACGTACTGTGCGTCATTGCCGGTAAAAGCAACGGCATTTAAATCAATGGTTTTTTTAGTTGGCGGGTAGCATAAACCTTTAAATGCACAGCCTTGATAGCGCACCGTAATGCTAGCATCACGATCAGCCTGTGTAATATCAAGCGTAAAGGCTAATTGTCCGGTAAATATTTGTTGAACACCAAAGAACTCATCTTCATGATGTTCACCTTCAGGTAAGTTAACGGGCACAAAAGTGGCGTTATTGGCGGTAAATTTAAATTGATGACGATACAAATAATAACCATCAGCAATATTAAAGCTGACTTGTAACTTATTCTTTTGTTGGTGAAAATCAAAAGTGAAGGCATCATCAACTTTTAAAAACTCGTCATCATTACTAAAGAGTGATGCAGGAGCGCTAAAAAATGACTCTTGGGCATTTGCTAAAGGACTAACAGCAAAAGCTAAGCTAGTAAAAATTAACCAAAAAACAGCAACAATTTTTTTCATAATCGTTATTTTAAAGACTCGTTTATCCAGTTTAAATATTGCTGTTCACCTTGCTGGATGTTCAAGGTGACAACCTCAGAAGTGTGGTAAGCGAATGTACTTCGACACCTTAGCCTCGCCAATTGTCGGCTCTGGTCAACGCAAAACCGAGGGAGTATTCGGTAAGATATTGCTCAAAGTAGTTAACTTTTCAGCGCTAAAGTGCTGACAACTTAGTACTTTAGCAAAAATACCTTAGCAAATATTTACCCTAACTTAAGTAAGTTTTATATATGCTGTCGCAGCTAAAACGTTATTAGTTTACGCTAATCTATTTCAATCAGTAAGGTGTAAAGCTATAACTAAGCAAAGAATAAGCAAAGCTTAAACTAAGCTGATATTAACATGTTGAACATAGCTAAAAGCTCGCTTGGTTGAAAAAGACCCGTTAAGCCCCATATTAGTTTCATTAAAGATTTTTAGGAGCGGTCATGTTTCGCTTATTATTTGTATTTTTTATTATTATTCCCATTATCGAAATCACCGTTTTGATGCAGGTTGGCTCGGTATTAGGTATTTGGCCAACGATTGCTATCGTCATATTTACCGCATGGCTAGGCGCAAAGTACGTTCGTCAGCAAGGGTTAGCCACCTTAAACTCAGTGCAAACAAAAATGGCTCAAGGGCAAATGCCGTCTGATGAAATAGTTACCGGCTTAATGTTATTAGTCGCAGGTGTGTTACTAGTTACCCCTGGCTTTGTTACTGATTTTTTAGGTTTGAGTTTATTACTGCCGGCGGTGCGGCACGCTATAGTAGGTAGCGTTAAGTCACATATGACTAACAATGCCAGCAAACAAGGCTTTGAGTTTCACCACCACAGTCATGACGCGAGCAATGACGATTTTTCTAATCAGCAAGAAAGCCCGTTTCAAGAGAATATTTCGCCGCCTCATAAAGGTACAACCTTAGATGGTGAATTTGAACGTAAAGACTAGCGTTTGCTAAGTTTTAATCTTTACTTTGTAATGCGTTGATATTTAAGTATAAAGGTTGAGTTTACTGCGGAGGGAATAATCCGAAAAAATCAGCCGGCGCTAAAAAAATAAGAAAATGGACTTGTGAAGTTTTATTTAATCCCCATCTCTGAAACAACAAAATTAAAATCCTTAATTTTTTATTAAATTGAACATCTCAGGAGAACAAAATGAGTATTCGTCCATTACACGATCGTGTGATCATTAAGCGTAAAGAAGTAGAGTCAAAGTCTGCTGGCGGTATCGTATTAACGGGTAGTGCTGCGGAAAAATCAACACGTGGTGAAGTCGTTGCCGTAGGCAAAGGCAGAATGCTAGAAAACGGTGATATTCGCCCGTTAGATGTAAAAATTGGTGACCAAGTGATTTTCAGTGAAGGCTACGGCGTGAAAACTGAAAAAATTGACGGTGAAGAAGTGCTTATCTTGTCAGAGTCTGACATTTTAGCCATCGTTGAATAATAGCTATTATCTACTAGGTATAACCACTCATTTTATTGTACTGATTTAGTTCGGTACAACGACAATTTATAAGGAACCATGAAAATGGCAGCAAAAGACGTATTATTTGGTAATGACGCACGCGCTAAAATGCTTAAAGGCGTTAACGTACTAGCAGACGCGGTAAAAGTTACTTTAGGTCCAAAAGGTCGTAACGTAGTTTTAGACAAATCATTTGGCGGCCCTACGATCACTAAAGATGGTGTTTCGGTAGCGAAAGAAATCGAATTAGAAGATAAATTCGAAAACATGGGCGCACAAATGGTCAAAGAAGTTGCTTCTAAAGCCAATGATGAAGCCGGTGACGGTACCACTACTGCCACTGTATTAGCCCAAGCGATTGTCAACGAAGGTTTAAAATCAATTGCGGCGGGTATGAACCCAATGGATCTTAAACGTGGTATCGACAAAGCAGTTATTGCAGCAGTTGAAGCCCTGAAAGGTTTATCGCAAGAATGTAGTGACAACAAAGCCATTGAGCAAGTAGGTACTATTTCTGCTAACTCAGACGAAACTGTGGGTAAAATCATTGCTACAGCAATGGATAAAGTCGGCACTGAAGGTGTTATTACGGTTGAAGAAGGCCAAGCATTAACTGACGAGCTTGACGTAGTTGAAGGTATGCAGTTTGACCGTGGTTACCTATCTCCTTACTTTATCAACAACCAAGAAAGTGGCAGTGTTGAATTAGAAAACCCATTCATTTTATTAGTGGATAAAAAAATCTCTAATATCCGTGAATTACTAACAACATTGGAAGGTGTTGCTAAAGCGGGTAAGCCACTTCTAATTATTGCTGAAGATGTTGAAGGCGAAGCACTTGCAACTCTTGTTGTTAACAACATGCGTGGTATCGTGAAAGTTGCTGCGGTTAAAGCACCAGGTTTTGGCGACCGTCGCAAAGCTATGTTACAAGACATCGCAACATTAACTAAAGCAACGGTAATTTCTGAAGAAATCGGCATGGAGCTTGAAAAAGCAACATTAGAAGATTTAGGCCAAGCAAAACGTGTGGTTATTTCTAAAGACAATACCACTATCATAGATGGTATCGGTGAAGAAGCTGAAATCCAAGCACGTGTTGCACAAATTCGTGGCCAAATTGAAGAGTCTTCTTCTGACTACGACAAAGAGAAACTACAAGAACGTTTAGCTAAATTAGCTGGCGGTGTTGCGGTTATCAAAATTGGCGCAGCAACAGAAATGGAAATGAAAGAGAAAAAAGCGCGCGTTGAAGATGCATTACATGCAACTCGTGCTGCCGTTGAAGAAGGTGTTGTTGCCGGTGGTGGTGTTGCACTTATTCGTGCCGCTGATGCGATTAAAGACTTAGAAGGTATCAACGAAGACCAAACTCACGGTATTAACGTTGCCATTCGTGCAATGTCTGCACCTTTGCGTCAAATCGCCACTAACTCAGGTGATGAGGCCTCAGTGGTATTAAACGAAGTGCGTACCGGCGGTACAGGTAACTACGGTTATAATGCAGCGAACAGTACTTACGGCGATATGTTAGAAATGGGTATCCTTGACCCAACTAAAGTAACGCGTAGTGCTTTACAATTTGCTGCTTCAGTTGCTGGCTTAATGCTAACAACCGAAGCCATGATCACTGACGCGCCAGTTAAAGACTCTGGTGCTGGTGGTATGCCTGATATGGGCGGCATGGGTGGTATGGGCGGCATGGGCGGTATGATGTAAAAATAGAGTCCTAGCTCTATTTTTTAGCTCTAAGCACTTAAGCGAAAGCCCAAATAGTAATATTTGGGCTTTTTCTTTTTATAGCCATAAACTTGATATATACGCACATTGTGCGCATAATATGTGGGTAATAATTGGAGTGTTAAATATGAATATTACTTTAGGTAAAGAGTTCGAAAAAAGAATCTCAGAAAAAGTGTCTGATGGCTTATATACCTCAGCGAGTGAAGTGATCCGTGATGGGCTAAGGCTGCTATTTGAAAAAGATAATATTCAAAATCAACAGCTTGAAATTTTAAGAGAAGAAGTCGCTAAAGGCTTTGAACAGCTAGCTGCTGGCGAATCATCAATGTATGGTGTCATGGATATATTTGAACAAGCCTCTCTTTCAGTAAATCAAAAGTCTGAAAGTAAGGGCGACAATGCCAACCTATAGGCTTTCTCCTTTAGCAGAAGATGATTTATATAAAATAATCTCTACGACAATTAACTCATGGGGTAATGAGCAAGCAAAAGAGTACGCACAGAATATAGATGCTGCATTAATCAAACTTGCTCAATATCCTGACTTCGGTAGAGAAAGAAATGAAGTTTACAATGGTGCTAAAAGCTTTCCTGTAGAGAAGCATATAGTGTTCTATCAAGTCAGTGATAACGGTATTGATGTTGCTCGCATTCTTCATCAACGTATGGACCCCTCAAAACATTTTTAATGATTAAAAAAAAGAGCGGACTTTGGTGAGAATATAATTATGCCAGAAAGTCATATTAACAAGCTTGCCAAAATAGATGCCCGTCTTCAATTATTAAATGAAGAGCGTCTGGCTTTGATTAATGAACGCCAAACGTTAATCACGCAACATGAAACTGAATTAGCCAAAAATTTCAATCTACACGCCTCTCCTGAGGCTAAAATTGACCTTTTTCTTTCCTATTTTAAAGGTCGTAGTGATATTTACCCATTTAGATGGGAATCTAAAAATGGTCGCAGTGGTTATTCTCCCGCTTGTTGGAATGAGTGGCAGCCAAAAATTTGCAACAAACCAAAAATAAGTTGTACTAAATGTAAAAATCAGAACTTTAAAGTACCTGACCATCAAGCTGTCTACGGACATTTAAAAGGTATTCAAACCATAGGTATCTACCCTCTATTAAGTGATAATTCAACGTATTTACTTGCTGCAGATTTTGATAAAGAGGACTGGTATGAGGCTACATCTGCATTTGCAACGACTTGCGAATCATTAAATATTCCCTATCTATTAGAACGTTCAAGAAGTGGTAACGGTGGCCATATATGGATCTTTTTCTCACAAGCTGTAGCTGCTAGTGATGCTCGTCGATTAGGTAATGGTTTACTTCGTAAAACGATGGAACTTTATCCGTTACTATCATTTGATTGCTTCGATAGATTATTTCCTAATCAAGATATTATGCCTGAGGGTGGCTTTGGTAACCTGATTGCTGTACCACTACAGCTAGAGCCAAGAAAATATAACAATAGTGTTTTCATTAACAATGAAGGCGTACCTTATAATGATCAATGGTCAATATTGGCAGCTACTCAAAAAGTGACTAAACCCCAGCTTCAATCAACGCTGAATCAGCTAAATTCTTATATTGAAATAGCGCCTGAGGATATTGAAAAGAATGAGCCATGGAATAAGCTTAACGGTAATGACAATATTAAGATCAACGATTGCCCAAAGAGTCTTTCACTAACACTAGCAGATCAGCTATATATTCCAATTGCTGATTTACCCGGAAAACTAACCGCTAAGTTAAAGCATTGCGCAGTATTTTCTAACCCAGAATTTTACAAACGACAAGCTTTACGATTATCAACTATTGGCACAAGTAGATATATTTGTTCCGCGCATATAGAAAATGGCTTTTTAATTCTACCAAGAGGTTGTTTAGCTGAAGTTAATCGCATCGTATCTGAGCAAGCAATAGAGATTGAATACACCGATAAAAGATTTTCAGGTAACCAATTAGAAAAGATTAGGTTTACTGGTAAATTAAAAGGCCAACAGAAGAAAGCTGTTGATGCTTTATTTGCACAAACAAATGGTGTTTTTGTTGCATCGACGGGCTTTGGTAAAACCGTTACGGGATTAGCTCTTGTCGCAAAAAGGAAAGTGAATACATTAATCCTAGTTCATAACCGGCAATTGGCAGAACAATGGCTTGAACGGATAAAGGTCTTCTTAACTAATGTGGAAGTAGGCTCATTGTTGGGAGGGAAGGATAAATTAACCTATGAAGTTGATGTTGCTACTTATCAAAGCCTAGTTAGCCGTAATGGAATAGACATTAAACCTGTCATTGAAAAATATGGGCAAATATTAATAGATGAATGCCACCACTTGCCTGCCTCAAACTATGAGTGTTTGATAAAGTCAGTGCATGCTAAATATATTCACGGATTTACGGCAACACCTAAACGCCAAGATGGTTTAGAAAAATTAATGCACTTCCAAATAGGCTCTGTTGTTTATAAGGCAGCAAACTCCACCAGTAGCTTTGAACAACATGTGAAGGTGGTTAAGACTAATACTAGTTTTCCTTCAGAATGGTTAATTCCTGAGACTAAACCACACATATCTCAAGTTTATAAACACTTAGTTTGTGATCAATCCAGAAATGAAATGATTGTTAACAGCGTCAAGCAGTCCGTAAACAATGACAGATCTGTTATGGTGCTTACCGAAAGAAAAGAGCATATTGAATTACTTGCTAAATTGATGGCTGATAAGGGAATAAAGGTTGTTGAACTGCATGGCGGTATTTCAACAAAGCAAAGGCAAGAACGAATAACTTTCTTATCCAGTAAACCAAGCAATGATGAAGCGGTTGTTGTCTTAGCTACAGGAAAATACGTTGGTGAAGGTTTTGATTTACCACATTTAGATACTTTATTCATAACACTACCGATAGCTTGGAAAGGCATTTTAGCGCAATACGCTGGACGAATTCAGCGAGAATGGAGTAGTAAAACTGTTATTCAAGTTTACGACTTTATTGATGACTTCCCAACATTACAGCGTATGTGGAAGAAACGAGAAAAAGGTTATAAAGCGCTAGGGTATAAATTTAATGAACAGAAAAACTTAGATCTTTGATTTTATATTGAACATTATTCTTCAATGTATGTAAAAAACATAATTTCATTTTAATTCAATAGGTTAGGGTGTGCGCTGATTTCTAGGGGTATAAAGTGGGGTGTCACGACCAATACCCATGTAACTAACTTAATAAAAATAGAAGGATATATATCCAATGGGCGGCATGATGTAATTTATGCTTGATTAAATTGCCGCTAACGTCGTTGTTTATTCGCTCGCATAGAAAATACTATGCGTCGCTCTAAACGCCTTGTTAGTGAAAATTTACTCGGCGCATAAATAGCATTTTTGTTTTTAATGAATTAAAATAGACTTTCTTAGCTAGCAGTTATTATTGATAGGATTAACTCAGTTTCTTTATTCGCTTTTTAACTTGTTCTTGAAGGACCTTGTCGGAAGATTCCTGAACAAGATCTTTATATAATCTTATTGCATTCGATTTTTTCCCCTGAGCTTCAACGATATTTGCTAGTCTAAATTTAGCCCAATCTTTTGAAGGCATGGAAGAAGAAATTACAGCTTCGTTAAGGTATTGAGTAATAGCCTTCTCACCTTCATCAAAGTTGCTGTTGCTAAATAGGCTTGTTCGACCTACCTGAAAAACAGCGCTATATTTTGCAATACGCTGTTTGTCCGTAGAGGTTGTCATATTTGCCGCTTTACGGAAATTTATTAAGGCTTCACTGAAACTTTCTTTTTCTTGGTAATATATACCGAGTTGATAATATAACTCAGGTTCATCGGCAAAATTTAGCATTGCAATTTTTAATTCTTCATCAAATTTATCATCGTCTCCCCTTTTTCCATGAACTTGAATCAAGGCACTCGTACCAGATAATTCATCCACTCCTTTTAACACTTGAGCATGTTGCCATGCCTCATTTATATCACCACCGAGCATGCTTGGAGCATTAAGATAAAATTGAATTAAGGCACGACGATATTCAATATTTTTTGGTGCTAATTCAACAGCGGCTATAAATGCTTTTTTTACTTTTTTAATATAACCAGTCAAACTAAAAATACTGCTCGCTTCAGCTTGTTCCGCCATAATCTTTGCATAGGTAAATTGCACCTCCGCATTTTTAGCGTCGAGCTCAATTGCCTGCTCAATATATTCTTCGGCTTCATCTAATTCTCCATCTTTTGCGGCTATCAGAGCCAGATAAAGAGGCTTTTGATAAGCTTTATCGCTTTGCTGTAACAATATGCTTTTAGCTAATGGTATGTTTCCACTTTCAAAGGCGGTTATGCCTTGCTCTATACTGGCGTACAGTGGAGTACTTATCATACATACCAGTAGTAAAATTAATTTTTTCATTTGTAAATTCCAATTTTTATAGCTTTTAGATTGTTACTTAAGTTGAACTATCACTCACCTAGTCAGCCGGACTCATTTTGATCTGCCTTACTTAACCATAACCAAGAGTGCTTAGTCATTGATTGCGCTATCCTTAACCGTTGGCCAGTTCCATGCGTAGCAAACAATCGCTACTGAAATTAAAAGCTCTATTGCGGTTAAAAATAGGTAAAACCACCAACCTGCTTCAGTATTTACAGCAATGAGTAAAACGATATAAAACGCAGCTAATATTATATTCAGCCAACGATTGATTTTAGGCTTCACCACTAAGGTAAAAAATATCATTACACTGGGCATTGCCATCAATAAAGCCACGGCAAAAAACTCCAGCTGAGTTTCAATACTTGATTTAACTGTCATCGCATTAGCTATGACACCGGGAACATAAATCTCGATATAGTCGCCATAGACATAACAAAACATAATCGCGATCCAAAGCGCCGAAATTTTTAGTTTGACGTTAATTTGAAAATCTTCAAAAACTTGCGCTGTACTACTTCTTGAACTCATTTGTAACTCCATTTCTCATTCGTTATGGCACTGAAGAACAGGCCAAAGGTGATAGTTAAAAATATTAGTGCAGGGCAATACTCATTTTTGTATTAACCCTTCTTCAATGACTGGCTCGCTCACTTCGTTATTGTCACTTGTCGGTGATTAAAAAAATAATATGCTTTATAAAGACTTATGTCGTCCGAGACTAAAAGCGCGGACAGTTTAAGCTTCAATTGTCGGCCAGTTCCATGTATACCAAACAATCGCCACTGAAATTAAAACCTCTATTGCGGTTAAAAATAGGTAAAACATCCAAGTTTCTGTCAAATTAGTTGCAATAAGCATAATGATATAAAGCGTGCTCAGTATTATATTCAGCCAACGATTGATTTTAGGCTTAATCACTAAGGTAAAAAATATCATCACACTGGGTATTGCCATCAATAAAGCCACGGCAAAAAACTGAAATTGCGTTTCAGTTGTCGCCTTAACTTCCATCGCTTTTGCTAATATTCCAGGTACATAAATCTGTATATAGTCGCCATAGACATAACAAAACATAACCGCTATCCAAAGCGCCGAAATTTTCAATTTGACGTTTATTTGAAAATCTTCAAAAACTTGCGCTGTACTATTTGTTGAACTCATTTGTAACTCCATTTCTCAATATGTTATGGCACTGTCGATCAGGCCAAAAGTGCTAGTTAAAAATATTAGTGAAGGACAATACCAAGGTTTTTATTAATACTTCCTCAATGACCAAGATAACTAAGTGGTGTTATTGCAACTTGTCCGTGATTGATTAAATAATAGGTTTTATAAGAGCTTATGTCGTCCGAGACTAGAAGCGCGGACACTTTTTTAGGTGTATTTGTAGATAATGAGGTAGAATTAAAGGCTTAAATATTCAAGTGTGTAAAAAGGTATGAAATTTGACAGACCCTTTCGTAATGATTATCAGCATGGTTATACTAGGACAGGTATTGTTAAGCGTTCCTATTCTTTTGAGCCGAGCAATGAAGTCTGCAATTTTTTTACCTTTAGCGATATTCTTACTTGCCAATAGCACTATAGCACTCGTGCCAATTGTTAATGCTCAATTTCCTGACTTAAGTCAATTGTACAGCGCGATAGTTTTTCCCACTCTTTTTTTGTTGTGTCCCTGCTTATGGTTTTATATTGAAGGGATCACCGCTGAAAAACCTTGGAAACTAAACAGAAAACAAATCCGTCATTTTGTTTTGTTATGGCCTGCTCTTATCTTTGCTTTAATGATCATGCTTTTACCAAAAGACATGTATACAGATATATTTATTGATGATATTGATGTGGTTGCTCCTTTAGCTATCGCCACCGCTATAAGTTTATTGATTATGGTGATGCTCTGGCTTGGTCAATGTGTATATATCGCTTTTCGTATTATTTACCGTTTGGTTGATTATCGAAAACAGTTGAAAAATGTGTTCTCTAATCATGACGATAAATCACTTAACTGGATGAACTGGCTACTATTCATTGCTATTAGTACTTGGTTGTTTTCTTTGGTTACGGTGTTTTCTTCAAACCTATTTGATAATTTCTTATTTAATATAAGAACTGAGAGTTTGCTGTCACTGCTGTTGATATGGAGCTTGGCTCACTTTGGCTTGCAGCAAAAACCAGTTTTTACTGACTATGGTGAAAGTCAGAGCGTCGATATTGCTGCTCAAAATAAAGAAGCCCCAAAGAATGAGGACATTACTGTCAGAAGTCCTCCAATGAAGTATCAACGTTCAGCGCTAGATAATGAGCAATCCAATCGTATTGCAGATAAAATTAATAACATTATGAGCAAAGAGACGTTATATTTAGATTCAAATCTGTCACTGCAAAAACTCGCTAACCATTTAGCTATCTCTCCTAATTATATCTCACAAACACTGAATGAAACGCTATGCACAAACTTTTTTGATTTCATCAATAAGTGGCGCATTGAAGCAGCGAAGCCGAAAATATTAGCTAATCAATATTCAGTACTTACCATCGCACTTGAGGTTGGATTTAACGCGAGATCTTCTTTTTATAAAGCCTTTAAACAAGAAACAGGACAAACCCCAAGTGAGTTTCGTAAGCAAAATAGTTCACATTGAAAATCACTAATTAGGCGCACTCGTTAACCTATAGAGCTTAACGAGTACTTCTGATAAGAGTAACTGAATATTCCGGCAATGGAAAAGCTGTTTTATTGAAGAGTGACTGATTTATAAGTGATGTAAGTCAATTAGATAAGGGAAAGCTGGCATCAATTTCAATATAAAACGCTCCTAAATTTTATTATTTTGTTGGAATTCCAACGGTTATTTTAAGTGCTTGAAAATTAGGGGTATATAGTGGGGTATCAGTAATGCTTCCCATGAAACTATTCAAGTAGATAAGCTCTGTATGGGCGGCATGATGTAATAGAGTCTTAACTCTAAAGTCTACAGTTCAATTCATTTAAACGAAAGCCCGAATAGCAATGTTCGGGCTTTTTTATTAGCTATTTATGAATATATAATAACAGTTTTGATATGTATTAATTGTGAACAAAGCGAAAGCTATCTTCCAGTCAAACCTATTACATGCTTCACAGCTTATTCCCGCCGTTCGTAAATTTCCTATAAGGGGCTGTTATTGACTTATCCTACATTAGTCGTTACATGAAAAATTCTCGCTTATCGCGTAAAGAAAAGTTAATTCATCAAACAATTCAATGTATCTACTACAACAAGCAAAGAGATCTACAACTAACCCTACTATATACATAGATTAATGAGTGCTTTTAGTACTAATCGTTAACATTAGTAAGCTTATTGAAATAACTACAAAATAATAAGGAACGCCTGCCTGCCAACTTGCTTGGCTATTAACACCAAAAAAATCGACATATAGTGCTGTTTGAATAGGTCCTATGTACCAAAGTGCAGGATAAAGCACTTCAAACATCCGTTTTGTTCCAGTAAACGTACCACAAAAATAGGCAAGTGAGACTGTAAATGAAATGGCGATAATCAATTGGATGAGTAATAACCATTCAGCACTTCCAGCAGAACGGATGACGCCTCCCATACTTACTAAGGCTACTAATATCCATGCCGCACAATAGCAGGCCAAGCTTTGTAAAATAGATGATTGTTTACTGTAGGTGACCAACTCTAACGTATTAGATTGTTTTTCTAATTGCCCTAGTTGAGAAATCACCAAAACACACCATAACCACGAAATAGGTAAAACAAGGCTAATAAGCAATTTTTGACTGATAAACAACTGAATGATATTCAACACCAACAAACCAATAAACCAATACATTGAGTGACCTTTGAGTATTAATTTTAACTCTAATCGTAATAAGCGAGTAAAGGCAAAGTGCTTGGTTAATGCAATAAAAAAAGTATCAAGTAGGCCCCCCACTCGAGTTTGTAAGGTGAAATTCAACCATGAAGACGGTTTATTTTCAGGTATTGAATTTTTGCTAAAACGGTCAAAAAATATAAACGCTAATGCTAAACAACTAAGACAAATAAAAAGTAAAGGCAGGGCACCCCATAGGCTGGTTATTGTCGGCTCTATTCCTTGCCAAACAAAAGTGTTTATTTCATTTGCTTCATTACTAATACTTACCCCTATATTCGTATCGCCTTGCTGTAATGGAAAGCGCTCAGCAACTTCTCCCTCTATATGGTCGAGTAATGCGCCGATGCCAGAAACGCTTTCAATGGTTTGAACAATGGAACCAATCCATAAGAAAAAGTAAACGACGTTGCCTAATCCGCCTCTAAGCCACTTAATAGACTCAAACATTATCGCGATAGCAGCAATAGCTAATAGCATTGGCAATACTAAAACGACCTGTGGCCATGCTAAAGCCCAAAGATCTATTTGATAACTTTCACCATAATAAAGCTGAATCACAATACTACTCAATAGCATAACCAGCACAATAGAAACCAAAATCAATACACTCGTGCACCATTTAGCTAACAAGAAAGCCAGTTTACTAATAGGCGTAGCTGCGATGAGTTCTGCCGTCATTGATTGTCGGTCTAATTCAAGCGCATTTTTGACCAAATAAAAACAGATAATAGGTAAAAACAACACGTTCAACATCGCTAGGCATATACCAAGCCAAGCGCTATTGTAGATACCGCGATAACCATTAATCACTAGTGTTTGATAATGGGCATCAGGGGAAGGGAAAAAAAGTAATGTTAGTACCGACATCGCCAGAAGTGTTACTACAAAACTTTGTTGGCGGGTTCGTTGTTTGAAATCAGCAGTAATGCATTGCCATACTTGATTCATTAACTTGCCCTCGCATAGCCAGTTTGAGCTTGTCGGTTGCTGGTAAAATAAAGGTAAGCATCTTCTAATGACGGTGCTCTTGAAGTGGCTCTTGCATCAGGGCAGAAGTCAGCAACAATATTTAGTTCAACCTTCGATTCTTTACGCACACTATGGCTTACAATAAATTCATGCTGAATATGTTTAAGTTCACTTAAATTGGCCGTTAGTTGCCAACATTTATTGGCGACTTTATGGAGGAGTGTACTGGGGGATTCTGATTGAATTAATTGCCCCGAGTGCATAATCGCAATACGATCTGCAATTGATTCAACATCCGCCACGATATGCGTAGAGAAAATAATACAACGTTCACCTGCCAACTCGGATAATAATTGGCGAAAATTAGCACGCTCATGTGGATCGAGACCAACGGTGGGTTCATCAATAATCAGCAACTTAGGATCATTAAGTAATGCCTGTGCAATCCCAATACGCTGTTTCATACCGCCAGAATAGCCTTTTAATGGCATATTCGAAGCGTGCGCTAGATTGAGTTTATGAAGTAACGCTTCAATTGTGTGATTTGTTTTAGCTTTATCTAATCCTTTTAAGCTCGCGATGTATTGCAAAAACTCGATGCCTGATAACTGATCATATACGCCAAAATATTGTGGCAAGTAACCCAACTCTTTCCTCAATATTTGAGGGGACTTAATAATATCTTGCCCCTGCCAGAAAATATTCCCTTGGCTTGGTTTAGTAATCGTTGCAATAATTCGCATCATGCTAGATTTTCCTGCGCCATTTGGACCTAACAACCCCAAAATCCCCGGCTCAACTTGTAGCGACAGTGATTTGATTGCAAACTTAGTATTTTTTCCACTCTGGTATTTATGGCTAAGTGATTGAATATCCAATAACATTGTACTTCCCTTATAAATCAAGACTCAATTACTGAGCAAAAATAGCGCCACAAATAACTCATTTAAATTCAACAATTTAATACTGTCGCAACTTAAGCAATAAAAATAAATGGTGAATTCAACTAACTATTGGTGAAATAAGACCAAGTTATGAACAAAATAATATTCATTTTTCATAGCAATCAATTAAGTCCGTAGTTAACTAAACCGCCCAAACTGACACCTTAAGGAAAAGAGTAAAGGCGATGTAGTAAGCCATGTTGTTGCCGTTTTAAATGTCCATTTTTTAGGAAGAATGAATACGGTGAAAGAAACTAAAGCGCACTGAATGGTCATCTCAAGACAACTTTTTGACCGGCAGCAATGTGAGATTAACGGACTATTTATTTGGAAAAATATACTTCTTAGCTAGAACTGCTTAGAAACCGGATAAAACGTTATTGACACTAAATAAACTAGTAAAGTTGTTACAATTAAGACGGTTATCTTGGTTTCGAGGTGGCAGGGTATCAAGTGGGGTGCCACTTGTTTTTCCATGTAATTAATTCAATTAAAACAGGTGGATAAACTATACATGGACGGCATAATGTAATATGTGCTTGATTAAATTGCCCACTTGAACGTTGCTTTATCACTCGTTTAGAAAATACTAAACGTCGTAAATATAGCGCCTTGAATTAAACAATTTACTCAGCGCAGAAATAGCATTAGCTACTTAACGCTTTAAAAATATAAAAACCTGCTTCGGCAGTTTTTTTTAAATCTGTAAACCTGTGGGGGCAGAGCGCTTGAAATATGGTATTTAGCAGTTCCGGTGATAATTTAGTGTATAAATACTTTGCTCTAATAAAGGTGCATATTCTGGAGTATTGCGAGCAGTGATTGCTGCCTATCGCGAACATCCATACTGATTTTAGCGTGAATACCTAAATTCAAGTGCTCTGATCCCGCAGCTTGGGATCTGATTTGATTGATATCGACTGTCCAACTTTAAATAATTTCATCATATGCGCCAGCAAAAATCATTGGGATGGAGCATTACTAGTCATCTACACCAGCTCTAAACCATGCACACCTTCGGTGAGCACCGCGAAAGTTAACGGCGCCAATATCAGCAAAGCTACCGAGAAGGCTTGTTGCCTTTGAGCATTAAGGTGTCGGTCAGTGACAAATCCAGCAATTAACCTGCGTTATTATCGATGAACATTAGCTAACTTGAGACCGGTGGCATTTATAATATTTTAGTGGGCAGCTACAATCTCGAAGGCTATCCAATCGTATTAAGGTAAGGGTTTTCGCTTAACGCGGAAGTGACGAAATCAAGGCTAACTTATCACCTTAGGCAAGGCTTTAGTTGCGCTATTAAGCGTGATTTAGAAAAGCCATTAAATTTTAAAGTAAAGCGCGTTTAAAAGCGGGTTTATAATGCAGGATAAAAAATGAAAAATATAATTAAAGCGTCTTCGTTAGCTATCGCACTGAGTGTGGCGATGCCGAGTCTCGCAGCAGAGTTTAGCTTCTCTTCAAATATCAACAAAGATGCCGAAACATTAGTGCTGTTTTATAGTCAAGACGGAAAAAACAAACAATTTAGCAGCTTTAACAAGCAATTTAACCAACAACTACAGCGCACAATAGATATCGCAAATTTTACCGGTGAATATGGCACTGTTGCTGAAATCATTGCTCCCCATAATAGCAGCTACCAGCGAGTACTCGTGGTGGGTACTGGCAAGGTAAAAGAATTAGATAAAGCGCGTAGTACTAAACTAGGCGGTAACATTCATGCACGCTTATTAAGTGATAAAGTCGCATCAGCCAGTGTTGTTTTTGAAGATCTTAGTGGCGCAGTCAATAACGCTGATTTAGCGGCTAACTTTGCCAACGGTGCTAATTTGCGCGATCACCGCTTCGAAAAATACAAGCAAAAACCGAGTACTAACACCGTTAGCTACACCTTTGACGTCGATAGCAGTAAAAAGACGCAAAAAGCATATAAACGCTTAGAAAACATTCAAGCGGGCGTGTTTTTGGCGCGAGACTTAACCTCTGAAGTTGCTACGCACATGACGCCAGTTGACTTTGCTAATGCCGCAAAAGAACTAGAGTCACTAGGCGTTACCGTTACCGTGTTAGCGCCAAAACAATTGAAAGCGCTTGGTATGGGCGCACTTGAAGCGGTTGGCCGTGGCAGCGATCAAGGTGCCCGCCTAGTTGTGGCTCATTATAAAGGCTCAAACGCTGCGCCAATCGCCTTAGTGGGTAAAGGCATAACCTTTGACTCAGGCGGATACAGCATTAAAACCGGCGCATCGATTGCGCGCATGAAGTCGGATATGGCTGGCGCGGCGGCGGTATTAGGCACAGTTAAAGCAATGGCATTGGAAAAAGCCGATAAAAACGTGGTAGCTGTTATGGGCATGGCCGCTAATATGGTGTCGCAATTTGCCGTTGCACCAGGCGATGTTGTGCGCACTGCCGAAGGTTTAAGTGTTGAAATACTCAATACCGATGCCGAAGGCCGCTTAGTGCTGAGTGATGCAATGTGGTATGCCCGCGAGTACTTTAACCCTGAGATTATGATAGATGTGGCGACCTTAACTGGCTCTAAAGTCAGAGCGGTTGGTAACGAGTACGCGGCGGTATTTTCAAAAGATGATGAATTAGTAACACAACTTACCTTTGCGGGTAAGCAGGTCAACGAAAACTTATGGCGTTTGCCTTTAGGCTACAAAGACGCATTAAAATCAGACATTGCTGATTTAACTAATACCGGATCCAGCGGTCCAGGTGCGACTACAGCCGCGAGCTTTTTAAAGCACTTTGCGGGGGAGACTCGTTGGGTACATATTGATATTGCCGGCAACGCACTGGTAAATAAAGGCAAAGATGAATTAGCAGCTGGCGGCACTGGTTTTGGCGTGCGCTTGCTTAGTGAGTGGTTGTTAAATAACTAGGTCTATTAAATTGCGATACAAGCTCAGCAAACATCAAAAAATTGATGCTTGCTGACTTATTTAGCCCAATTGTCTCTAAATCTGTGGGGGGCAGAGCGCTTGAGATATTGTATTTGGTCGTTCCGGTGACAATTTAGTGTATAAATATCTTACTCTAATAAAGCTGCATATTCTGGAACATTGCGAGCAGTGATCCCTGCCTATCGCGAACACTCATACTGATTTTAGCGTGAATACCTAAATTCAAGTGCTCTGACTCCGCAGGTTTAAACACAATACTTTATAAACAAGCTTCCCTCAAGATTTTACCTTCTACACCGCAAACTTTAATAAAGTGAGATAATACAACAGTGTTATTAAGCTGGCTTTTACAATAACGATAAGTAGTAATATCGTTTACTGTATCGTATATGCTCTAGGGAATTGAAGTGCCCATAAATAAGCTAGGGGCTAAGTAGGATCAGCCTTTGAATCAACCATCTTTGGGGTAAACCCTGGTTAGCTGTTAAATTCAGCTAACGCTTGCATGGCGAGTGCTGACTTTTCAGCTTGTACAAAAATATGATCATGATAAAAAGCGGCGATGACATTCGCACTGATGCCTTTTTCAGTAAGCTTTGTGGCAATTGCAGCTGTTAAGCCAACCGCTTCAAGGCTTGAATGTATTGTTAAAGTGATACCTTTAAATATTGCTTCATAGGCTAATCCCGCTTTATCAGCAATATCTTGCTTTAATAATAGCGTTAACCCTTCAGACTCAAGGTAGGCCGCTAAAGGGAATAGCTCAGCATAATCCCCATACTTTGCATCTTTAAATGTACAAAAAACATATTCACCATCAAGCAGCTTAGGCTCCATTGATGCTAGTAGTGTATTAATATTTGTTTCGCCTGACATAGTTTTAACCTTTTTATAATTAATAATGAATGTTCTGATATTTGCTAATAGTGCTTTATTTAATAAGTACGGGTACGCCAACCTAATGTATTAAGGGAACTTAAATTACTCTACATCTACAGATGATAGAGAATCAATAAACATATAATATAACTCGCTTTGTTCTTCCCATTATTTTTAAGCTTGCTTTTTATTCCACTCATGCCACGGCATCGTTCTACCGGGATATGCACGTTGTTGAAATGGCCACTGGGCCTTTAGCCATTGCTCAACACTGTCGTATAGAGCATTATCTAGGTGAATATCATTATCTTTTACCCATAAATACACTTCACGGTCATAGTCAGTTGCTTTGGTTGGGTATACATATACACAGCCAATATAGTTATCTTTGTTTGGGCTAAATACGGCATAAGCAAAGGCTTCTCTCGCTGAAAACTCATGCTCGTGCTGGATTAATTCCACGGTATTAAATTCAATGGTCATGTTTTCTTCAGGCCAAGTATCGTGTTCAAAAAACACCTGTCTTAAGCGTTCCTTACTTGACATCACCGCCTCATAATCAATTTCGGTGAGCTCTTTATTTAACATTTCAAAATGAAATTGAGCGTTTGATAAAGGTGCCGGGATTTTAAAGTCAATATCTACAAGCATTTGCTTATTCCTTAATGGTGATTATTGGCCAACATAAAGTTAATTTAATTAATGTTTATCTACTCTGCTGACATTCCATATGCCATAAAGGCTGATAATTAACCAAAAAAGCTCGATGATGACAGCGGATAAGTTAAAGTGAAAATAAAGTGATATTAAAACGAGTAGGGCGCCTAAGGCGTTAATAACGCTGTAAGCTAAAGACTTACTAGTTATTTTTTCTAACTGTAAAAGCAAGTAACTGCTTAGGATCATTATGACCCCTAAATTACCAATAAAATCATACCAGCTATAGGCCATATTGTTGTTTCCTTTCTTTTAAATTTTATAAGTTAATGGCTTCAACACATTGCCAGTTTTGCTGGTTTATCTGAGAACTCTGGAAGGTTGATACGAATATCAGCATAACGACTACCGGTTTGTAACCAAATAACCTTGCTGGTTTCACAAGCATTACTGCCGACCAATTGATAAGACTCTCTTGCCCATGCGCCAACGAGTTTTTTGGGTACTACATTCATCTTGTGCCTTAAATTAAGTTGCTGAAGTGATAAGTCGCAGCGAGTTTTGTTTTGTAAAGGCACTTTAGCAATACATTTTTCATTCATAAATATGAATTAACAAGAGTATACTTTGGATTTGTTGATGTAAGTGTGTGTTAATATGCTAAAGCGTTAGTTTAAGGCTAGTTTAGGTAAATCGATGTTAGGGCAGCTGCACGATAGTGACATTAAATTATTACGAGTATTTTCGGTGATAGCTAAATATGGCAGTTTTCATGCCGCACAGGTTGAGCTAAACATTAGCCAAGCGTCTATTAGCACACAGGTAAAACACTTAGAAACTCGACTCGGCCGACGATTGTGTCATCGCGGTAGAGCCGGTTTCGAGCTTACTGATGAAGGTCGCTCGTTGTTAATGTGTGCCGAGAAGTTATTTATTGCCATTGATGATTTTCGCAATAACTTAGCAGAAGAGTTTAATGAGCTAAAAGGTGAGTTACAGCTTGGGGTTATTGATAATTTAATTAATCATCCGCAATGGCAGCTAGCATTGGTGTTAAGTAAATTTAATAAAATTGCTCCGTCAGTGTCGATAAAGCTACAAGTTTATACAGCTAAAGAATTGGAAAGTCGTGTCCTTGATTCAAGCTTGCAGTTTGCTATTAGTAGTTCGGCTAATAAGTTAGCAACGCTAAATTATCAAACGCTATTTGAAGAAACTCAGCAGCTGTATTGTGGCAAGCAACACCCGTTATTTAACGCTAAAAATATCCTGCTTAGCCCAGAGCAATTGCAAAATTATGACTATTTCAACTGGGATTACCTTGAGCCTTTCTTTATTGGTCAGCATCAACCATTTAATTCAAATAAAGGCGGCAGTGCATCGCTGGAAGCTGTTGCCTATGCAATTCTTTCAGGACAATACTTAGGCTATTTACCTGAGTATTATGCGCAGCAATGGCTAAACAGCGGACAGTTAAAAGAGATTCATAAAGACCTTAAACGTAGCATGCCGATAATGCTGGTGACGAAAAAAATAGGGAAGCAATCAAGTATTAGCTCACTTTTTATTAAGGAGTTACTTGCGACACACCAAGCGATGTGATCATGACAATATTTCTGGCAATATATTTAACCTAGTCAATAGAGAAATCATAGGCCACTTGATTTAGCAGCTGGCAGCTATGGCAGCCAACAAGAGGAGAAATATTTAAGACTTTCTCGCTCCTGCACAGCTGCTTAATGCTAGCTTAACCACCTAGATCATTTTTATAAATGCTATAGAGCCATTAAGGTTGAAAATATATCGGTGAGCCAGGCCCAACCGGTAAGCCAAAGGCGAATACCCAAAGATAAAATAACGCTATCCAACCCACTAAGAAGGCCATACTGTAAGGTAGCATGGTCGCTATTAATGTACCTATACCCATGTCTTTTTTATACTTAGTTGCCACGGCGAGGATGAGGCCAAAATAGCTCATCATGGGGGTAATAAGGTTGGTGACTGAATCGCCAATACGATAAGCAGCTTGGATCGTTTCTGGCGCATAGCCGATTAACATTAACATCGGCACAAATATTGGCGCCGTTGCGGCCCACTGTGCCGATGAAGAGCCTAATGTAAGGTTAATTAAGGCACACATTAAAATAAATAAGATAAATACTTCCGGGCCCGACATGTTTAATGCTTGTAATAATTCTGCACCGTTAATTGCTAAAATGGTGCCTAAATTGGTCCAGTTAAAAAAGGCGACAAATTGTGCGGCAAAAAATACCAGTACGATATACATGCTCAAAGAGCCCATACTTTTACTCATGGCATTGATGACGTCACGGTCGTTTTTCATGGTGCCCACCACTTTGCCGTAAACAAAACCTGGAATGGCAAAGGTAACAAAAATAAAAGCAACAATACCTTTTAAGAATGGAGAGCCTTTCACTAAGCCTGTTTCTTGATGTCTTAAAATGCCATCGGCAGGCACTATAGTTAGTGCCAGTAAAATGACTAAGAACAGGAAAGTCAGCCCAGCATAAATCAAGCCTTTGCGCTCAAGCGCAGAAAGGTGTTTAATATTGGAATCAAGTACTTCACTGGCTTCACCGTCATCGTATTTACCAAGCCTAGGTTCAACCACCTTTTCAGTAATTAGCGTACCTAAGATAGCGATCAAAAAAGTAGATATCATCATGAAATACCAATTAGCCTCAGGGCCGACTTGGTAGTTTGGGTCGATCAGCTGCGCGGCAGGCGTGGTTATACCCGCCAAGAGCGGGTCTATAGTGCCGAGCAATAGGTTAGCACTATAGCCACCAGAAACCCCTGCAAAGGCAGCGGCTAAGCCCGCTAGCGGATGGCGGCCTAAACTGTGGAAGATCATGGCAGCAAGCGGAATTAACACCACGTAGCCGAGCTCAGAGGCGGTATTAGATAAAATAGCCGCCAAAACTATCATAAAAGTGACTAAACGTTTCGACGCGCCCATCACCATGCCACGCAGTGCTGCTGACAAAAATCCAGAATGCTCTGCAACGCTGACACCAAGTAAAGCCACTAAAACTGTGCCTAATGGCGCAAAATTGGTGAAATTAGTCACTAAACCCGTGACGATTTTTGCTAAACCTTCGCCGTTTAGCAAACTAACAACTTCAATCACGCCATCAGGAGCTCGGCCTGCGGTGCCAACAGGGCGAGGGTCAATGGCACTTAAGCCAAACCAATCGGCAATGCCACTAAAGACAATGATAAACAGGCAAAATAAGGCAAATAAGGTGATCGGATGCGGCAGTAAATTGCCCAAAAATTCAACTGAGGCTAAAAAGCGATTAAACCAAGTGTCTTTGGGGGCTTGTGTTATAGTTTTTTCGGTCATGAATGGGTATCTAAAAATAATCAAAAGGCGTAAGTTAACATTTTCGGCGCTTAACTTAAATGTGTAAATAAATGATCTATTGCGCGACTAAAAATGTTTTATGGGTGACGAAAAGACAAAAGCCGTCGCTAAAATGAGTTTGGTAACATGGGTTTTGCTTAAATCTTCACCGTTAGCATTTTCGGTCACAGCATGAAAAACTAGCAGTTCATCTTAACTCAACCATGTGCTGATTTAGCGTAAATCGCGAGGTCAATCCCCCCTTTGCCTCGCTATAGACAGTTACAGGGGGATTGAAAAAACAGCAATGCTTGATTGCTATCTCAATACTTACGGCATTAAATGTTCAATAAAAAACTGCCAACGTTTCTCGACAAAATACGGGTTTTCATCCAACACATGGCCCATCTTGGGCATAATGAGCAGGTCGAAGTCTTTATTTGCCTCAATTAACTTATCAACCAAGCGCAATGTTGCCGATGGGTGGACGTTACTGTCTAACTCGCCATGGGCAAGCAGTAGTTTGCCTTTTAGCCGTTCAACTTGGTGATAGTTTGACTGTTGTTGCCAATGGTCGGTGACCGGCCAGCCCATCCAAATTTCGTTCCAGCCCGATTTATCGACCCGAAAATCATGATTGCCCGAGGCACTAACACCGGCTTTAAAGAAGTCATTATGGCGTAGCATAGCTTGCATGGTGTCATAACCGCCGGCACTAAAACCAAAAATACCGACCCGACTAATATCAAGGTATGAATGCTCTTTGGCCAGCTGTTTAATGGCCCAAACGTGGTCATCTGTACCCGCCGCTAGGTTTTTATAGCTATGGCGATGGAAAGCCTTGCCGCGTTTATTGGTGCCTCGGCCATCCATTTTAATGACGATGAAACCTAATTCCGCTAAAGCAGGGCGTTGATTTGAGTAGGTGTTAAATGACTTGGGCGTGAAAAAATTGTGCGGGCCGGTATAGGTGTCATCAATAATCGGATATAACTTGTTTTCATCAAAGTTACTGGGTTTATACATTAAGCCATACAGCGGCGTTTTACCCTCATCGGCTAAAACAGTAAACGACTCAGGTGGCTGCCAACCTAGCGCGGTTAATTCACTTATATCGGCTTGATCTAATAGGCTGAGTTTTTTTCCGCTCTTCGCGTTGCGCAGCCAAGATTGTGTTGGGGTTTTGTTATCAGAATAACTATCGACAATATATTTGAAATTCGGCGATAGGTAAGTGTGATGCTCTAGCGGCTCGGGAGTCAGCAAGGTTAAATCTGAGCCATCAAGATTAATACGGTAAAGATGACGCAGGTAGGGATCAACGCCGGCTTCTTTTCCTGAAGCTTCAAAATAGAGCTGACCTTTGGCTTCATCTATGCCTTTGATGCTTCTTACGGTGAACTCGCCCTGCGTGATCGGGTTAATTAACTGACCATTAACGGCGTTATATAAATATAAGTGCTGAAAGCCAGTGCGTTGCGAGCTCCAGATCACCTGCTCAGACTGCGTTAAGTTTTCAAAGGTTTGCACCCAAGGGTCGATAAACTGCTCATCGGTTTCTTTGATCAGCGAGATTACCCGCGCTTCTTTGGCGAGCACTTTTCTTAAGTGATATTCGCGATTGCCTCGGCGTCGGTCATGATAATAGAAGGCGTCGTTATGCCATTGTCCCCATAGTGCGCCGCCGTAATATGTTTGCATAACTTTCGGTGCGTCTAATAATTTTCCTTGCTGCTGAGCGATATCAAGTAAAAATAATTGTGCCATTGGCAATATTTCATCACCGGCCTGTGGGTAGTAATAGCTGACCGTATTAACGCTAAAGTCATCTCCTGCGGTGCTATCGGTGAGGGTTAATTTGTTTACCCCAGCGCGAAATAGCTTATAGCTGATTAAATATTGGCTATCGTCAGACCAATACACTTGTAAATGCTTTTGTGGTTGAAAATTTTCATCTGCTAATAGCGCTTCAGGATAAGGGTGTTTGAGCGCGTAAGGTGTGCTTTCTGAGCCGTCAAAAGTTATTTGTTGGCATTTTTTTGTCTCAGCTTTACATAGATAAATATTATAGTCGGCAACTTTTACGAAATGTTGTTTATTAGGGGACAAGTACTCGCTCGATGGCGTTGCGGCTTTCTCGTCAAGCGCACAGGCATAGGGCGTTGAGCTGATGTCACAGTGGTAAGCCTGCTGTTTGACGCTAAAGGCAAGTTTTGCCCCATCGTAACTGACCTTTTGTAGCGGCTTATCATGCCAAGTAAATTCCACCTTCTCAGCCAACGCTTGTTGTAGCATGCCTTGATCAAATAAGGCTGTTTTCTGCTCATCTGCCACTAAAACAAATTCTTGCCCCTTGCTAACAGAGTAGCGCTCAAACCAAAACTGGTCATCACTATCAGCTACCCATTGCGGCTTTAATGAGACATTGTGCACTTTCGCTGGCAAGTTTTTCGCGGAAAGTAGCTTTGCTCGTTCGATAGCCGTCAGCTTATTGGCAATGCTAGGCGTAGTTAACTGACACCCTATCAAGAATAAACTTAGCAAAAACATCAACCCTTTAATCATTTTTTTTCCTCTTGTTTAGTAATGGCTAGTAGTGTCTAAAAGTTAACCGCCAGTTAATTTAATTATTTTTGTGACAATTGTAATATGTAGTATACAATTGTAATATATAGTATACAGTATATGAATGTTCAATATACGGTATATTTATTGTGCATACTGTTAAACAATAATTAAAAATAATCAAGGGGATGTTATGAATAAAAACAATAAATTAAATTCACTTTTCGCTCGAAAAACCATGGTCTCGCTCGCCATTGCGGCGGCAATTTCGTCGGTGCCAGTGTCGGCCGAAGAAAACCAACAGCAAGAGCAAGTTAGTGAAATAGAAAAAATTGAAGTGACCGGTTCACGGCTAACACGTACCACATTTGATGCGCCAAGTCCGACCACTGTGATTAGCGCTGAGTCCATCCAAATGTCGGGTGCACTTAATATCAATGATTTACTATCAACCATGCCACAATTTGGTAAAGGTTTTGATGCCACAGACGGTAACTACTCGTTTGGTAACTCAGGTATTAATGCGCCAGATTTACGTGATTTAGGGCCAACACGGACGCTCAACTTGATCAATGGCAAACGACCGGTATCGATTACTAATGATAGTAATATCATGCTGACAGATATTGGTATTATTCCAACTGAGTTAGTTGAACGCGTTGAAGTGCTAACTGGTGGTGGTTCAGCGGTTTACGGCTCTGATGCGGTTGCCGGTGTCGTTAACTTTATCTTGAAAAAAGATTTTGAAGGTACCGCAGTACGAGCGCAGGCTGGTGGCACCGACGCCGGTGGCGCGAGCAGTCGCTCTATGACGATTACACACGGCTTAAACTTTGACGACGGCCGTGGTAACTTTTCAATGTCGGTCGACTACTTTGATCAAAAGGCCTTGCAGTATAAAGACCGTCCTGGCTCGGCGAATACCAAACGCTATATTCCAAATCCTGAAGATACCGGGCCTAATGATGGCATTCCGGATCAAATCATAGGCACAGACTTAACCCAATCATCTTTTGGCGCCAATGAAAATATGTACGGTATCTGGAATGGCGCCGCTGGTGGGGCTGACTGGTTTCAAATCAATGACGGTGTCTCTACGTTGAGAACGCCTGCCGCGAATACACAAGACGGTTGGCTGGCAACCGATGGTAGTGGTTTTGACCCGCTTGCATGGGGCATGGCAAGAAACCCTTATGATCGCACCAATGCCTATGCACGCTTTGGCTATGCTTTTGATGAAATGTCGATGGCGGTTGATGTGATGTATTCAAAAACGAAATCACAGGATGAAATTGATCCGCCTTTCGTTTGGGATACTTGGCAGCACGTTGATACGTTAGCGGCGAACGGCATTGCCGTGCCAAGCTCAGTACAAGATAACCTTGCTGACTACGGTGATAGCTGGTTACTGATCCCTTATACCTTTGATGAAGCCGGTGGTCGTGGCCATAGAAATGAGCGCGAGTACTTCTCAACTAGCTTCAGCTTAGAAGGGGATTTAAATGACGACTGGATGTGGGATGTTTATTTAACCACAGGCTTTACCAAAGCAGAGCTTAATAGAGAAAATGGCTTACGTAATGATCGCTTTAACAGTGGTAATTTTACCCTTATTGGCCCATGTGAAGAGCAAGCTAATTGCCCAAGCTTTAGTCCTTTTGAGCCCGCTTCACAAGAAGTATTAGACTACATCATGGCTAGCGATACCACCACCACTGATGTTAAGGGTCATGGCTTTGCCGCGAACCTTTCCGGTGACCTTTATGAATTACCTGCCGGTAGCGTACAAGTGAGTGCGGGTGTTGAAGTGCGTTATGAAAGTTTAGACTATCGTCCCTCTGAGCTTTGGTCGTCAGGTAAGTTATCATCACAAATGACCGGTATAGATGATGTTAGCCGTAATATTAAAGAAGTTTATGGTGAGTTTTTAATTCCAATACTGAGTGATGTCGCCTTTGCGAAAAGTCTAGAAGTAGAAGGTGCGCTTCGTTATGCGAAGTACTCAACCGAGTCTGCCAGTTTTACCAGTTCAAAATTAGGTGTTAACTGGGCCATTAATGACGATTTCCGCTTTAGAAGTACGTACTCACGTGCCGTGAGAGCGCCACAATTGGGTGAAATGTTTGCTGGTACCTCGATTGGTTTTAGTGACTTAACCGATCCTTGTGACTCAGATGAAATTGACGGTGGCCCGTCAGATGGGCGCAGAAAGGCAAACTGTCAAGCCTTAGGGATTACCGATGGTTGGGATTCAAACCTAAAAGGCAGACGTGGTGAAGTGGTCAGTTCAGGTAATACTGAGCTCGGTGAAGAAACCGCGACAACCATGACCGCAGGCTTTGTTTTTCAACCCAGCGATGTTGATAACTTAAGAATCTCTATTGATTACTACGATATTGATTTATCTGACCTTATTGTTAGCGTTGGTGCCAGCAGTGTGTTGAGTAACTGTGTTGATTTAGAGTCAATTAACAATGAATATTGTGGCCAAATTGAACGTGCTAGTAATGGCGATGTTTTATCCGTTCGTGATACGTTCTTAAACGCCGATAACTCGCGTCGTCGAGGGGTTGATGTTGAAGCCGATTATGCCATCGACATGGCGAAATCATTTGATTTAGCGGGTACCTTTAGAATTGCGATGGGCGTAACACGTCAATTAGAAAAGTCTTATACCGAGTATGACTTTGTCGAAGGTAAGCCACTTAAAACTGAATCGGTTGGTACTTTAGGTGCGCCGAAATGGAAAGCTGACGTCATGGCAACTTACTCAGTCGATGAGATAAGCCTACGTTGGACCACTAAATTTACACAAGGTGGCCCACGTTACAGTGATTTAAACCCTGACCGTTATCAAAACCAAAAAATAAAAAACTCTATTGTTCATAACTTTTGGGTCGGTTATGACATCACAGCTGAAGCTAATATTTATTTAGGTGTTAATAACGTTACCGACGAAACTTGGTTGGATAATCCCTTTACTAACTGGGGGCGTCTAAATTACTCGCTATTAGGTCGTGCTTACTACGCCGGTGTCAACTATAAGTTTTAGTGCTTAAGCTAATCGTCTGATTTCAGTTCGTAAGCTCAGGTTTATGTTCACTGTGAAAATTAACGTCAGCTGATTTTCAAAGCACAGCAATAGTATCAGCCTGTCATCGCTCAACGGTGGCAGGCTTTTTTTATATCATAACCGTCGACATTAAGGCTAATGCAGATAAGTTGAAAGTCATGGGTAAAATTGCAACGCAGAATGATATTGCATTAATTAAAGAATTTTCGACACTTTTGTCGTGCAATTATGGTCTACTATATAGACAGAGATAAAGAGGGCGAAATGATGATTAAATTTATTGCATATTTATTAGGTTTTGCTGCATTGATGACACAGACGTCGGCATTACAAGCAGCAGAAGTTGAAGTAAAGTGGTCAAACCCAGATAAGTATACGGATATCGATGCCGGAGAAGGGCACCGGAAACACTTTAAGGAAAGGGTTTTTAAGTCTTTTGAAGAGCATTTTGTGAAAATGGCAGCCTTGTTGCCTGAACATCAAAAATTGGTACTTGATATCACAGATCTCGATTTAGCTGGCGATGTTAACTTTGGTGGTACTCGGCGTATCCGCATCGTAAAAGATCTCTTTTTCCCACGTTTGGAGTTTAATTATCAATTGTTAAATGCCGATAATAGTGTGGTGAAAAGTGCTGAGGTTTCTTTAAAAGATATGAGCTTTTTAATACACAATGGGCTGAAGTATCGCAGTAAATCATTCGGCTACGAGAAAGAGATGTTTGATAAATGGTTTAATACCACCTTTGCCAATGAGCTAAAAAAGTAGCCGTTTATCGCGAGTATTTTTCGAATATTTTCAGTGTTTAGTTATAACTGTTCTTGATAAAAGCTCAGATATAACTGTTCAGTGACAAAGTTCAGTTATATTAGCTCAGCGGTTATTTAGCAAGAAAGCATGACTTAAACGCAGCGATGGCTGCGTTTTTTATTTTTGCTGGCGCTTAGCTTTGTTCAAACTTAGCTAAAACGGTAAACAATTGCTCAATCTTTTTTACGATATCGATCAGCGTTTGTTGATCTGAGGTTTTTTGCCAAAAAATTAGATCATTGGCTACTTCTTCAACATAAGGTTGAAAGGTGTTGGCTGAACATTTAAAGCCGGCATCTTCGGTAAATATCGCCGCAAAGCCGGCTTGTTTCGCTTCTCGTAATGTCGCTAATGTAGCGTCTGCCGCTAATGACTTCTTTAAAATTATCGAAATATTATCGATTAACTGTTTATGTACTGCTTCGCTCATAGTGACTCATATTCGTTTTGGATGTTCAATGGCGTTATTATGCCAAATCATTCTGATTTTTGTTAGCCATTTTGTAACATTTAAGTGCTCAATGTTTGGTTAAATTACTCTGGTTATTTTTGCCATGCGGTAACCTTTAAGGACTCAGTGTTAGGTTAAGCTGATTGGGGTTTTACTGGCCTCACCGGCAATTTCTCGGACTAGTTTTGGCATTAAAAAACCGGGTAAAATCGCCATAAGTTCGATGGTGATTTTTTTGGCTTCCGCTTCGCTTAAATCAAAATGGGCAACGCCTTGTACTTTATCAAATAAATGTAAGTAGTAGGGCTGAATACCGACATCAAATAAACCTTCACTCAGTTCGGCCAAGGTATGCGCGTTGTCATTAACACCTTTTAATAAAACGCTTTGATTAAACAACGGAATTCTCGCCGCACGAAGTGGCTCAAGCGCTTGGCGGACATTTTCGTCAATTTCATTAGCATGATTGACATGAAAAACTATCGTCACTTTCAGTGTTGTTGCGCTTAAGGTGCTGACTAAAGTTGGCGTTATCCGCTGCGGAATCACAATTGGCAAGCGGCTATGGATGCGCAAACGCTTAATGTGCGGGATTTTTTCTATTTCAGCAATTAACCATTGTAAGTGTTCATCACTGGCCATTAATGGATCGCCGCCGCTAAAAATAACTTCGTTGATCTCTTGGTGATTTGCTATATAAATCAGTGCTTGCTGCCATCGTGCTTTATTTGGACTGTTATCAGCATAAGGAAAATGGCGGCGAAAACAATAGCGACAATTAATTGCGCAACCGGTTTTAACCATCATCAATACCCGATGCTTATATTTATGCAATAAGCCCGGGGCGACGGTGTCGTGTTCTTCGAGAGGGTCTTCGCTGTAGCCGTCAGTAATTGAAAACTCAACATCTAAGGGCATGACTTGCTTGAGGATAGGGTCGTTAAAGTCACCTTTTTGCATGCGAGATAGTAATGGCCTTGGCACTCGCACGGGAAATAGCTTACGGGCAGCAAAGTGTTGTTGATAGGCAGTTGGTGAAATTTCCAGCAACTCGAGTAAGGTTTTTGGGTCGGTAATGACATTTGCTAATTCTTTTTGCCAAGAAGTGTGCAATTTATCACTGATTTGGGGTATTATTTGCGGCATTTCTATATTCAATTTTTAACCTTTGCGTGTACTACGTGAACGAGCGAGCATAATAATTATGGCTAATTTTAGCACTAACCAGTTCAAAGCTGGACTTAAATTAATGATTGATGGTGAGCCTTGTAACATTATCGATAATGAAATCGTTAAGCCAGGTAAAGGGCAAGCGTTTAACCGTATTAAAATTCGTAAGTTGATATCTGGCAAGGTATTGGAAAAAACTTATAAATCAGGCGAGAGTGTTGAAGGCGCCGATGTGATGGACTCAGAATTAGGCTATTTATATGCTGATGGTGAGTTTTGGCATTTTATGAATAACGAAACCTTTGAGCAAGTTGCCGCCGATGAAAAAGCCGTTGGTGATGTTGCTAAATGGTTAGCTGAAGGCGATGTTTGTACTATCACGTTCTGGGATGGCAACCCTATTTCGGTCGATCCACCAAACTTTGTTGAATTAGAAATTACTGAAACGGATCCTGGCTTAAAAGGCGATACGGCAGGTACAGGTGGCAAACCTGCAACCTTAACTACCGGTGCTGTGGTACGTGTACCCTTATTTGTCCAAATAGGCGACGTGGTGAAAGTTGATACCCGTACCGGTGAATATGTTTCACGTGCTGGTAAGTCTTAAATTTTAGCTATAAGCGGTAAGAATTAAACTCTGCTATAAGCTATAAGCTATAAGCTATAAGCGCTAAGCTTTCAGCTTTCAGTTAAATTGAACATCGCCATACCATCACTTCCCTGTGAGTATGGCATACCGTTCATCCTGAACATCGCCATACCATCACTTCCCTGTGAGTATGGCATACCGTTCATCCTGAACATCGCCATACCATCACTTCCCTGTGAGTATGGCATACCGTTCATCCTGAACATAAAAAAGGTTCGCAATGCGAACCTTTTTTTATCAACAGAAACACCGCGCACTGAAAATACCTCTTCAGTGCGCGGTGTTTACTTTATATCTCATACTTATTTTAAATGTTGATTAAAATAATTGGTCATCATGGTTTTTAAATGCACTGTGGTCCCTGCACCTTCACGGATACTATGGCTGCGATTGGGATACGACATAAAATCAAATTGGCGGTTATGCTTGACCAATTCGTTAATTAAGCGCTCAGTGCCTTGGTAATGCACATTGTCGTCACCGGTACCATGAATTAACAACAGTTTGCCTTGTAAGTTTTTAGCATGAGTTATCGGCGAGCCTTGTTGATAACCGTCGGCATAATCGCTTAGTAGACCAGAATAGCGCTCTTGGTAGATACTATCGTACAGACGTTGATCTGCTACCGGCGCTAATGATATGCCCACTTGGTATAACTCAGGATAGCGAAATAGCATATTCAGGGTCATTGAACCACCACCTGAATGTCCCCAAATGCCAACTCGATCGGCATCAATATAAGACCAGCGCTTAGTCATGGCTTTTAGCGCGTCTGCTTGATCACGTGATGATAACACCCCGACAGCACCATAAATTGATTTACGCCATGCTTGGCCTTTCAGCGCTGGTGTGCCGCGATTATCAATCGAGGCGACAATAAAACCTTGCTCGGTTAACATTTGATCCCAAAAGTAAGCGTTACCGCGCCATTTATCTTTAGCCGTTTGTCCTGCGGGTTCACCGTAAACATAAAAGATAACCGGGTATTTTTTACTGGCATCAAAGTTTGCTGGGCGCATAATGTACCCGTCAAGCACCACACCATCTTGCGCGGTGACTTGGAAGAACTCGTGCTCAGGTTTTGCCATTGTCGCCATGTGCTGAATGAGCTTTTGGTTAGTCATTAGCTGGTGTGACTTCTTATGACCGTCGACCTTAATTAATTGTTTTTGTGTCGGTTGAGCAAAGCTGGAGTGGCTATGGATTGCCCATTGGCCATCAGCTGACATTTGGTAGCTATTGGTCCCAGTGTATTGCTCAGGCGTTACTCGTTGATTAGGTAAGGTGCCATCGAGTTTACTGCGATATAAATAGCGTTGGGCAACGTTGTCGGGCGAGGCAATAAAATAGATCCAACCATTTTTCTCATCAATAGCGGTTATATCGCTGATATCAAATTCGCCATCGGTTAAATTAACCATTTTAGCGCCATCGCGAGAGACTTTATAGATATGGCGCCAACCGCTGCGCTCACTTTTCCAGATAAAATCGTTACCGTTATTGAGCCAACGGGCATCATCATAAAAGTCGAGAAAACTGTCTTCTTGCTCGGTTAAAATCAGCTCTACATCGCCATTTTTTATATTAGTCAGGTAGAGCTTATTGGTGTCTTGCTTGCGATTAACGTGCTGGATCAGTACTTGCTCTGAATTACCCGACCAGTTCATGCGTGGTACATACATCTTACGTGAATTGTGGGGTAATTTTACCCAAGTGGTTTTGGCACTTGCTAAATTAACGATACCAATATTTGCTAAGGCGTTTTCTTCACCGACTTTTGGGTAAGGAAATTTTGTTAGGGTTGGGTACAGTGCATCGGTATTGTTGATCATGATGAAGTCTTTGCTACCACGGGTATCTAGTTGCCAATAGGCGATACTTTTGCCATCCGGGCTCCAACGAAAGCCATCACGAATGGAAAACTCTTCCTCGTACACCCAATCAAATAAGCCGTTGATAATACCGTTGCCCGCATCAGAGGTTAACTGCTTTATCTGTTGGTTTACTAGGCTTTCAACATAGATATTGTTGTCGACAACGTAGGCAACTTTGCTGCCATCTGGGGAGAACTTGGCAAACATTAAGCTGCTATCTTTAACGTTTTTTCCGCCTAATTGACTAAGTTGGTTATTTTTTAGGTTTAAAAGCCAATAATCACCGCGACTATTTGAGCGCCAGACTTTTTTACTGTTAGTATAAATTAGCAGCTGTGAACGATCATCTGACCAAAGGTAGTTGTCGATTGCTAAGGGTTTATCTTGCCCAGTAGGAGTCAGTTGCTGGGCTGAAATAAGTACTTTACGGTTTAAGGTGTTAGGATCATAGAAAACAATGTCCTTACTTATACTCTCATCGTGACCCGCCGATGATAGTTTAGCTTTTGCTGACTTTTCAACGGCAGTATAACCACTACCATCGGCTAACCAGCGAATTTGCCCAAGCCATTGTGATTTAAATTCATCGTCTTTATAGATACGCTCAATGGTTAAAGGTGGTGCAGTGATTTTATTTGATGCAGAGGTTTCACTTGAGGTACTTTGACATGCGAGTAATGACGCGGATACTGCAGTTAATACGCACCAATGTGATAGTTTGGTTATAAGCATAGCTTTTCCTTAATTTACATTGCCAATACTTTAAATTGTATACAATGACAAGGCAAACGTATTCATCGCAACTTTTTGTTAGTTCGTCATGATAAATCGCCGTTCGGTGTAGTTGCTGAAAACAACAGGTGCTTATACGTTGAAAATAATTAACTTGCCCCCACAATAAAGAAACGTAATTTTTTTGAGGTTCGTTATGCCATCAGCATTAGAAATATCAGGATTAAAGAAAATCTATAAAGGCGGTTTTCAAGCACTTAAAGGTATTGACCTAACTGTTAAGCAAGGCGACTTTTTTGCTTTGCTAGGCCCTAATGGTGCGGGTAAATCAACCACCATTGGTATTATTACCTCATTGGTCAATAAAAGTGCGGGAAAAATTTCGGTTTTTGGTCATGATATAGACCAAGAGCTTGAAAGCGCGAAAAGCTTTATTGGTTTAGTGCCGCAAGAGTTTAACTTTAATCAATTTGAACCATTGATGAAAATTTTGGTTAACCAAGCGGGCTACTATGGTGTTGAGCGTAGCATTGCGCTGCAGCGTGCGGAAAAGTATTTAAAGCAATTAGATTTATGGGATAAGCGCAATGACGCAGCTCGCATGCTTTCTGGTGGCATGAAGCGTCGATTAATGATAGCTCGCGCCTTAATGCATGAGCCGAAAATGCTGATCCTAGACGAACCAACTGCCGGTGTTGATATTGAGCTACGCCGCTCAATGTGGAACTTTTTACGTGAGCTTAACCAGCAGGGCATCACTATTATTTTAACCACGCATTATCTTGAAGAAGCGGAAATGCTCTGTCGAAATATTGCTATTATAGATTCCGGTATTATTGTAGAAAATACTGATATGAAGTCGTTATTAGCTAAATTAGATATTGAAACCTTTGTTTTTGACTTAAAGCCCAATAGTGCACCACAAGCTTTAGCGGAGTTAAGCTCTCGGGTGATTGATGATCACACCTTAGAAGTTGACGTTAAAAAAAGTCAAACCATTAACTCGGTCTTTATCGAGCTCAACAAACAAGGTATTGAAGTGCTCAGTATGCGAAACAAAAGTAATCGATTAGAAGAACTATTTGTTAGTTTAGTTGGTAGTGGTCAAGCAAAAGTCGATAGTGCAGCTAAGGAATAATATTATGGCAACATCAAGAAATATCATTGCACTAAAAAGCATACTTCATAAAGAAATCCACCGTTTTATGCGAATTTGGGTACAAACTTTAGTGCCTCCCGCGATCACCATTAGTTTATATTTTGTCATTTTCGGCTCGTTAATTGGTTCGAGAATTGGTGATATGGGCGGCTTTGACTATATGTCGTTTATTGTGCCGGGCTTGATCATGATGAGTGTGATCACCAACTCTTATTCGAATGTCGCCTCGTCATTCTTTAGTGCCAAGTGGCAACGCAATGTTGAAGAGATGTTAGTAGCGCCTGTGCCTAATTGGGTCATCGTCGCCGGTTATGTTGGTGGCGGTATGGCACGCGGCATATTAGTCGGTGGTATAGTGACGCTAGTAGCAATGTTTTTTGTCGATATACAAATACATAATATTTGGGTGATTATTTTTACTGTGGCACTGACCTCAGCGACCTTTGCTTTGGGGGGGTTGATTAATGCTATTTTTGCCGGCAGTTTTGACGATATCTCGATTATTCCGACCTTTATTCTTACCCCACTGACCTATTTGGGTGGGGTGTTTTACTCCATCAGTTTATTGCCTGAGTTTTGGCAAGGAGTCTCACAAATCAACCCGATAGTATATATGGTTAATGCTTTTAGGTATGGTTTCTTAGGTATATCAGATGTCAGCTTGACACTATCTTTTGCGGTATTAGGTGTTTTTATTGTTAGTTTGTACACCATAGCTATGGTATTAATCACTAAAGGCATTGGTTTAAGAAGTTAATTAGCGCCAGAATTGAAATTTATAGGTAAAATGACATGAGCAGCACAGAAGTCACCGGTAACTCGAAAGCGATTGTTACCAACCAGCCCGGTATACATGAGAAGTTGGTTGAGATAGTAACTAAACATATTGCTCATCCATCACAAAAGCCAATACAGGCACATACCCAGCAAGCCTTTGATGAGATCAATGAAGTTGTGCAGGCGTTTTCGGGCGAAGTGATCCTTGATTCATGTTGTGGTGTTGGCCAAAGTACGCGTTTATTAGCCAAGCAGAATCCCGCGGCCTTAGTGATAGGTATTGATAAATCAGCTCATCGAATTAACCGTAATGTTGATGAAGTTGACCGTGATGACGGGCAAGGACGGGTCGATAATTACCATTTGATCCGCGCCGATTTAAATGACTTTTATCGCCTCGTGGTTGCCGCTAAATGGCAAGTCAGTAAACACTATATTTTATATCCTAATCCTTGGCCTAAAGCTAAACATGTGCAAAGACGTTGGCATGGCAGTGCGGTTTTTCCACAAATTATGGCGGTAGGACAGGAGATTATTTTACGTAGTAATTGGCTACTTTATTTAGAAGAGTTTCAGCTGGCAGCGGAGATTTTATCTTACAAAGGTGAAATTTCCACAGTAAACGTTACTCAGCCTCTAACCCCTTTCGAAGCAAAGTTCCATGCGAGTGGCCAGCAGTGTTGGCAATTACATCTTGTTAAATAATAGTATTGTTTAATTCGTGTTAGCAAACATGTGGTAATTTTTTTATAAAAACAAAAAAATGGTTAAATTAACAAATATTTAGCCAATCAATGCCAGATTATAATTTTACAATTGTTGTTGGTTTTGTTTTTCCATTATATTTCAATGCTTTATGTTTTTGGCCTAAATGTTGATATGACTTTGTTATATCAACTTGTAATTTAGGATGAATAACATGACTAGCAATATTAAAAAAAGCGTATTTATGATGGCGTTAAGCAGTTTGGCACTTGTTGAACTTGCCTTAGTTTATGCCGCGACCTTACTAGTTTAAGTTGGCCTCCATCAAGGTTTAATTTTATTTTATAACTCAACTTTGATGGAAATAACGAGACTTTTGCTTCATTTTTTATTAAAGTGCCGCACTTGTATAAAAATCAACTTGCTTAGAGCAAGTGGTCAATAGTGAATAAGTATGACGGTGAATAAACGCGCGGCAAAAGCGTCTGAAGAGTCTCTACATCGCATTTTTACCATTCCAGTCGCCCCTAATTCTACATTAGGTCGAATTGAGAATGAGATATCGCAAAACTTAGCAGGTTTTCTCGGTGCGCATATAGCGGCTACCGAGCAAGCCTTGAGTGAAATTGAAAAAGATTTTGCCAATTCGCAGATCCCTGAAGAGCCAGCGTTTGTTTCTGATCACATGCGCCACTTACTCGATAAACTAGTGTCTCAATCAGTTCATACCTCGAGCCCTAACTTTATTGGTCACATGACATCAGCACTGCCTTACTTTATTTTACCGCTGTCAAAGCTGATGGTTGGCTTAAACCAAAACCTAGTAAAAATTGAAACCTCTAAAGCATTTACCCCGATGGAACGACAAGTTTTAGGTATGATGCATCGTTTAGTTTATCAAGGTGACGAAGGCTTTTACCAACAATGGATGCACAGTGCTGAACATTCTTTAGGGGCATTTTGCTCAGGCGGCACCATAGCGAATTTGACCGCACTTTGGGTGGCCCGTAATAACTTACTTAAACCTGATGGCGATTTCAGAGGGGTAGCGCGTGAGGGCTTGTTTAAGGCACTTAAGCACTACCAATATGATGGCTTAGCTATTTTGGTTTCTGCTCGTGGTCATTATTCACTGAAAAAGTCTGCTGATGTCTTGGGTATAGGTCAAGACAGTGTTATTTCCATTCCAACCGACGAGCACAATAAAATTGACTGCCAACTGCTTGAAGCTAAATGTCAGCAATTAGCGGCTGAGAATATTCGTGTGCTTAGTATCGTTGGTGTCGCTGGTACTACAGAAACCGGTAATATTGACCCGCTTGAAAAAATGGCTGAAATTGCCCAACGTTATAATAGCCATTTTCATGTGGATGCGGCATGGGGCGGGGCAACGTTATTGTCGAAAAAGTACCGTCCTATGTTAAAAGGCATAGAATTAGCTGATTCTGTGACGATAGACGCGCACAAGCAAATGTATGTCCCTATGGGGGCGGGTTTAGTGGTCTTTAAAAACCCAGCTTCTGTTGCCGCTATTGAACATCACGCAGAATACATTCTCCGTAAGGGCTCAAAAGATTTAGGTAGTCATACCTTGGAAGGCTCACGCCCGGGTATGGCAATGTTGGTGTATGCGGCATTGCATGTCATTAGTCGCCCTGGTTATGAAATGCTGATTAATAGCAGTATTGAAAAAGCGCAATATTTTGCCTCTTTGATAGAGCAACATGCTGACTTTGAATTGGTTACTGAGCCTGAGTTATGTTTATTAACGTATCGCTATAACCCAGCAAGTCTACAAAGATTATTGGCTAACGCTGATGATGAGCAGCAAGAAATAATTAATGTCTTGTTAGATAAATTAACCAAGTTCATTCAAAAACGTCAACGTGAAAATGGTAAGTCTTTCGTGTCTCGAACCCGTATTGAAGTGAAAAAATATCAAGGCCGAAAAACCTTAGTATTCCGAGTTGTTTTAGCGAATCCGTTAACAACTCAGACCATTTTACAAGATGTCTTAGCTGAGCAAGTACAGTTAGCGCAAGAAAGTGAAAACGTGTTACCGGCATTGCTTGCGATGATTTAGTCGCTATTTCTCAAGCAAAAAAGAGCAACTAAGATAAGTTAGTTGCTTCTATTTATGATCTTTTACCCTACTTACTGCACTATCTAGCAATTTACACGTGTTGCTGATTAACTCAACTTAACCTGTAAATTATCAATTAGCCTAGCTTTGCCGCAATGGGCCGCTGCGAGAATCACCAGCTCTTTATCGTCTTCGCCTGCCGGCTGTAACGTGCGCGCGTGGCAAATATGTATATAATCGGTTTTCATGCCGGCACTATTTATATTGCTGGCGGCTTTTTTTGCTAAACCGATAAAGTCATTATTGCTTTGAATCGCTTGTGCTAACCACTTAATATTTTGACTTAAGGCTGGAGCAATTTGCTTTTCTTGCTGGCTGAGATAGTTATTGCGCGAGCTTAATGCTAACCCTGAGGCTTCGCGTACGGTTTCGACTGGCAGTATTTCAATCGGCATGGACAAGTCATCCACCATAGTTTGAATCACTTGTACTTGTTGGTAGTCTTTTAAGCCAAAGCAGGCGATGTCAGGTTGGACAATATTAAATAGCTTACAAACCACGGTCGCCACACCACGAAAGTGTCCGGGACGACTTTCGCCACAATAACCAACCGAGACATTGGGTACTTCAACATAGCTTTGCTTATCTATGCCTTTCGGGTAGATTATAGTGGGTGTAGGGGTAAATAATAGATCACAACCGCCAGCCATTAATTTTTCTTGATCAGCGGCCATAGTGCGCGGGTAGTTATCGATATCTTCATTAGCGCCAAACTGCATCGGGTTGACAAAAATACTGACCACCACTTTATCTGCAACTGACCTGGCTTTTTCTACTAAAGAAATATGGCCTTGGTGTAAATTCCCCATAGTTGGCACAAAGGCAATTTTAAGACCTTGTTGACGCCAATCCTTAATTTCGCTGCGTAAATCCGAAATTTTTTCAATTGTTTGCATTTTTATTCTACTTTTACACTAAAATGAAGTCTATTGCTCTGCACAGTTTGGCTTATTTAAAAATGTGCTCAGGACCCGGAAAGTTGCCATTACTGACTTCGCTAATATAGAGCTCAATTGCTTTTTTAATATCACCGGTATCAATCAAAAAGTTGCGGGAGAATTTTGGCATATAACTACAGGAGATACCTAGAGCGTCGTGCATCACTAAAATTTGTCCGTCGGTATCTTTACCGGCCCCGATACCTATCGTTGGGATTGATACCGCAGCTGTGATAGCTTTACCTAAGCTACTTGGAATACACTCTAGTACTAATAATTGCGCGCCGGCAGCCTCTAAAGCTTTGGCGTTTTCAATCATTTCAAGCGCTTTATCATTTTCTCTGCCTTGGACTTTAAAGCCGCCAAAAACATTAACTGATTGTGGTGTTAAACCTAAATGAGCACAAACGGGGATGCCACGTTCAACTAGGCCTTTTATGGTCTCTTCTAACCACTCGCCGCCTTCAATTTTTACCATACTAGCGCCGGCTTGCATCAGTTTAGTGGCGTTGACATAAGCCTGCTCGGTGGTGGCATAACTCATAAAAGGCATATCAGCGATAATGAGTGAGTTCTCCACGCCGCGTTTCACACAAAGCGTATGATAAGCCATATCGTCAATACTAACCGGTAGGGTATCGTCATGACCTTGTAAAACCATGCCTAATGAGTCACCGATTAATATGGCATGAATGCCTGCTTGATCGAATATTTTCGCGAAACTGGCATCATAAGCGGTAATGGTGGTAATTTTTTCACCTTGTTGTTTTATTTTCTTTAAGGTGGCGGTAGTTATTTTGGCCATAGTATATTCCGTTTTTTATGATGCAGCGTTGTTAATGGTCGCTAGTTTTAGAGCTAATATTCTAATTTAACTTACTGTGAACTTTTAGTCCATTTTTATCAATTTTTTGCGCAAGCGCTAAAATGTTATCGCCATCAGGTAATATTAAGCTTGGGGCAATTTCAGCTAAAGGCAGCAAGACAAATTCTCGCTGCTTTAAGCCATAATGAGGCACAGTTAAACGTTCAGTGTTAATCAATTGCTGATCAAATAATAGTATGTCTAAATCTAATACTCTAGCGCCCCAACGATCGTCTTTACGAACCCGTCCGGCCTTTTTTTCAATATTTTGCAGTTGTTCGAGTAATTCGATAGCGCTTAAGCTGGTTTCAATGGCGACGACAGCGTTCATATAATCGGGTTGATCTTGTGGCCCCATTGGACGGCTAAAATACAAAGCCGACACTTGACTAACGACGCAATGCTCAAGTTGTTTGAGCTTTGCTACTGCCGATAAAATTTGTGCCTGTGGATCAGATAAATTACTACCTAAGCCAATATAAGCGAGTGACATTATGTGTTGTTACTCGTGGTTTGCACACGCGGCTTTTTGCGCTTGCGCGTAGTACGTTTTGGGCCATTTTTGCTGGCGACAATACTTTTCACCATCACTTGCTGGAGATCGGCGTTAGCATCTTGAAAGTCGCCCCACCATTTGGCTAGCTCTTGCAGTGCAGCACCTTGGCCGCTATTAGTGTCAGTTGCTGCTTCAATTTCAGCGCGCAGTAATAAGAAGTCATAGCCGGCTCTAAATTTCGGATGCTCAAGTGCTTTAAATGCCCGCTTACCATCTCTACGTGATAACTTGTCTTGTAAAATCCAAATATCTTTCATCACGGCTTGAAAACGTTTTGGTATGGCAATGCTGCGCTGCTGCTCAGACATTATTTCACTTAATGCACCAAAAAATGCGTCTTGTGGTGTCAGCTGGGTTTCATTATTTAAGCGTTGTATATGCGCTTGCATTGGGTACCAAAGCATGGCGGCAAATAAAAATGCTGGGGTCACACGCTGATCATTATTAACTCTATGATCGGTGTTTTTCATCGCCAAGGTAATAAAATCGGATAAATACGGGTGAGATTGTTGATTAAGCTGTTGATCAACGGCAGGGAAAAAGTACTGAAATAAATTGTAATCCCGTAATTGCTGAAAGTTTTCACCGGCTTTTCCTGACATAAACAGCTTCAAAAACTCTTCAAATAAGCGCGCTGGTGGAATATTTGCCATCAGTGGTGCTAAGGTCTTGATTGGTGCTTTAGTGTCAACATGGATGCTCATGTCTAATTTTGTCGCAAAACGAATCGCGCGCAGCATTCTAACGGGATCTTCACGATAACGGGTTTCTGGGTCACCAATTAAACGAATTTGTTTGGCATGGACATCGGCAACACCATTGGCAAAGTCGTAGACTTTAAAATCTTTGGCAGAGTAATAAAGGGCATTAATGGTAAAATCTCGGCGCTCAGCGTCTTCTTCAATGCTGCCATAAATATTATCACGCAATAGCATGCCGTCTTCACTTTGCTTGGAAGTTTTTTGGCAATTTTTTTCTTCATCGCTATCGTGGTGGCCCCTAAATGTCGCGACCTCGATGATTTCACGGCCAAAAACAATATGCGCCAAACGAAAACGACGACCAATGAGGCGACAATTTCGAAACAAGGCCTTTATTTGTTCAGGGGTTGCGTTAGTAGCGATATCAAAATCTTTTGGCTCTAAGCCTAAGAGAATATCACGGACACCACCGCCAACCAGGTATGCATCAAAGCCACCTTTATTTAAGCGATACAATACTTTTAAAGCATTGTGACTGATGTGTTTTCTAGATACAGGGTGCTGATCACGAGAAAGTATAATAGGCTGTTCAAATGATGGCAGAGTAGAGTTTTTTTTTCGTGCTTTTCCGAGTACTTTTTTACACAAGTTGATAACGCTTTTGATAATGGTGGACCCTAGTTTATCGATTAATTTCTCGCGCAATGATATAACAGTGAAAGGGAAAAGAGAATGCAAACCGTGTGAAAAGTCGGCGTTTATTGCCGTTATAAAACAATTTCTTTCGATTTTGGTACTTGCGTGATGGACCAGTTATCAGTCGCCCAGGTTAAAAGCTCAGTAACCTTAGCCTGTTGTAATGCGATGGGAGGCTGCTGACCTAAAAAATTTAAGGCAGCAAACAGTGAAGGTACAGGATTATTTTTATCGACAGTAGGCGCGTTATTTTGTTTACTGAGCTTAAAGCCAGGCTGAGTTACGGCAAGCGGGAAATGGCCAAATTTTGGCGCGCTCTGTTGCAAAATACGATAGAAACTTAACTGCCTTGCGGTCGGTTCAAGTAAATCACAACCTCGGATAACATGACTAATACCTTGATAGATATCGTCAACCACCACAGCTAACTGATAAGCAAATAGGCCGTCTTTTCTCAAAACAATAAAGTCTTCATGCGCCAGAGCAGTGTCGCATAGCACTGTATTTTGAATAAGATCATTATATTGTGAGATGCCAATGTCATTAATGACACGAATGGCGCTGTCATTTTGAGGTTGATTTAAGTCTCGACAGTGGCCTTGATAGATGCCGCCAATGGCTTTAATTTCTGCACGAGTACAGCGACAATAATAGCTCAGTTGTTGTTGGCTTAGTTCGGCAAGTACCTGCCGATAATGCGCACTTTGCTGACTTTGATAAAGTACCTCTTCATCCCAGTGCAAGCCATAGTTTTCTAAGGTATTTAATATTTCAGCACTGGCACCTGCTTTTTCCCGAGGTGGATCTATATCCTCGATTCTAAGCAGCCATTGACCATTATTATGCTTGGCATCGAGATAACTGGCTAAGGCAGCAATTAGTGAACCAAAGTGTAATAAACCGGAAGGGGAAGGTGCAAAGCGACCACGATAAGTCGATGAATTATCTGGTCGCAAAGCTTTAGTAAGTTCCAACAAGGTCGGGAGTTTTAACCTGCGAGTTGGCGTTCTTTGATTTCTTGTAAGGTTTTACATTCAATACAAAGATCAGCGGTTGGGCGCGCTTCTAAACGACGAATACCGATTTCAATGCCACAAGAGTTACAAAAACCAAAATCATCATCTTCGATAAATTGTAAGGTTTTTTCAATTTTCTTGATCAGTTTACGTTCACGGTCACGGGTGCGTAATTCAAGACTAAATTCTTCTTCTTGAGCTGCGCGGTCAACAGGATCAGGAAAGTTTGCAGCTTCATCCTGCATATGCGTTACGGTACGGTCAACTTCTTCGCGAAGTTGTACGCGCCACGCATCTAGAATTTTTTTGAAATGTTCTAGTTGCGCCTCATTCATGTATTCTTCGTTAGGCTTTTCAACGTAAGGCGTAACACCTGCTAATGCTAAAATACCTAATGCTTTGTGTGCTGGCATGCTAATTCTCCTAATGCTACTAGATCTAAATCGATGAATATGCGTTACTTCATGTAACTTTATCGCTTGGTTGCAATAGCCAATTTAATTAGACCTGAAATATCCCACATATATTGTGCTAGCTAATATAAAATTCAAGGCTTACTTGATAAAAATCATCATAAAGTCAAAGATATTGTTGTTATCTCAGCATTATTTAAGCGACAAGAAAATATGAGCAAGCTCTTGTAGCAAGTTTATGGGCTCGACGTCAATCATTATTGTCTAAAATTGTTGTGCTTTATTTAAAGTATAACTGGAACTTTAGTAGCTAGAGTGACGGTAAACTTGTGTTTTTCTTTCTTAAAATTGGCTTTGTAAGCGATTATTTCCACTCCTTGTTGGCTTGCTTCACGCAGTAGCTCAGCGTACTTCTGATCAATATGCTTGGCAGGTTTGACATCATTTATCCCTGAATGCAGTACGGCGAATAAAAGTACTGCTCGATGGCCTTGTGCCGTCATGGCCATCAACTCGCGTAAATGTTTTTGTCCCCGTTGAGTAACCGCATCTGGAAAGTAACCTTGATTGTTGGCTAATAAGGTAACACTTTTCACTTCGATAAAGGTTTCTTGGCCATTTTTGTCAAAAAGGTGAAAGTCAATTTTACTGTTTTCCTCACCATATTTAACTTCGCGCTTTAAGGCACTGTGTTGGCAAAGTTCTGCTATTTTACCTTGAACTAGCGCTTCTTCTGTTAATTGGTTGGCGCGTATGGTGTTGACACAGATCCAATGTTGAGCTTGGGTCAAAGTTAACTCCCAGCTGTTTGGATACTTACGCTTTGCATTATCAGAGGTGCTGTACCAAACCGTGTCACCTGGCTGCGCACAGCCGGTCATAGCGCCAGTGTTGGCACAGTGTATGGTTAACTCTTTGGTGATATTATGCACATCTTTAACACTTACGTCCGCGAGAAAGCGTTTATAACGTTTAATGAGGGTGCTAGGCTGTAGGGTGAAATTCATAAAAAATCAGCTTGATAAATCAGGTGCATAGGTTAAATATTTGCCAGCATAGTGTAAACTAATAACTTAAAATTAAATGCAAAGGCCTGAATATGACAACAGCTAATTCTGCACCCGTTTCAATCACGTTGACGACAAGTAACCAAGCACAAGGTTGGCAGCAAGAAAAAACCATCCAAATTGGCACTGACAATATTACTATTTACTTACCGCAAGACTCTGCCTATCGGTTACGAAAAATTCAAATGGCAGCGCGCAAAATAGAAAAATTGGACATTGAGCATGCCTTACTGCAAGGAGATGCTTGGGATGAAGCCAGTCAGTGGGCATTTGCACTTGGCTTTAGCTGTGTCAATAAACTGGAAAATATCAGCTTTTGTGGAACGCCAGCGTTGGTTGAACGCTTGACGAATAAACTGGCGGTTTATGCCTGGAGTCGCGATTTAACTAACCAAACCCCCGCTGAACTTTACCCGTTAAAACTGGCAGAATTAACTGCAGATTATATTACAAACCTGGCACCAGAGCATGTTTCTACTCGCCTCATCCAAGGTGAGGAGTTGAAAGCACAACAATGGATGGGGATCTACAATGTCGGTAAAGGCAGTATTAATGAGCCCTGTTTACTTGAGCTTGATTTTAACCCCAGCACTGACGAAAATACTCCGGTAGCGGCATGCCTAGTAGGCAAGGGTATTACCTTTGATAGTGGTGGTTATAGTATTAAAAGTAGCGCCGGCATGTTTGATATGAAATGCGATATGGGCGGTGCAGCCGTTGTTGCTGGTGCTTTGGCATTGGCTATCAAACAAGGCTTGTATCAACGGGTGAGATTATATCTATGTTGCGCCGAGAATATGATCAGCAATGATGCATATAAACTTGGTGATATTATTACTTACAAAAATGGTGTCACTTGTGAAGTGGCCAATACCGATGCCGAAGGCCGTCTTGTGCTGGCCGATGGCTTAATGGCAGCAAGTGAAACTGGTGCGCCGATGATTATTGACGCCGCAACACTAACCGGTGCCGCCGTGATGGCAACGGGTGGTGATTATTCTGCCCTGTTCGCGCTTGATAATGACGCCGTGGTAAAAGCACAATCATCTGCTAATGCAACAGGCGAAGCGCTATGGCAATTTCCTTTGGAGCCTTGGCATCAAGATAAATGCCCATCGGTGTTTGCTGATACGGCTAACAGCCGCACTCAAAAAGGTGGTGGTGCGGGTGGTGCAAGTAATGCCGCTGGGTTTTTGTCGCGTTTTGTCGACAATGACGGTGCTGGGTGGTTACATTTTGATTTAGCCGCTGCATATAATGCCGATGATTCTAGCTTATGGGCCGCAGGCGCAACGGGTCTTGGTATTGCCACTATTGCCGATTTAATCTCAAAACCTTAGTCGAGTCATTAGCAGATAAATCAAGCTGGGGGTTTACTCAGCTTTTTTTATGCTACTTTATCGCGTTTTGATTAACCCGTTTGGCTTTGTTGTAAAAACTGCTCTAACCAAGATTTTGCACTGTTTATATCGCTAAAGACATAAAAGGTAATATTACAGGCTTGGTAAATTCTTCTCAGTTGTAATTGTTGAATATCTGCGGTACTGCTATCGATTATCACACTGGCATTAGCGATTAAGCCGTGTTTAACACGGTATTTATTCACTTTTATTAACGCGTCTTCCGCTTCAGGTGAAAAGACACTATTACCATAAAAAGAGATTAACAAACCCCAAGGTTGGCCGGAAAACTGTTCACAGGCACTATACATGTCGTCGATATACTTTTCAGTAATATGGTCATTAAAAGGACCAAAAGCTTCGACTTGTAAAATATTCGATTGTGAGGTTATTGAATACTTTTGCTTTACTATTGTTTCCATTACGCAACTCCATTTCAAACCGGGTCAGTAGTGATAACAGTATTTGACCCTCTTGCCAAGTAAGCAGGTTTTTGAAAATTTTCAAGTTTTAATTTGCTTAATAATCAATGTTTAAAAACTTATTTTCCAGCGTTGTACTGGCTGGTAATGCACTCCTCGTGGCGTGGAGTAAGAATGATATAAACTAAAACTGGTAATGCTGAGTTGCTGCTCAACCACGGTGTCTTGTGTTTTTTTACTGGGCTGAAACGATTGACATTTTGCTTTGCGATATAGACTTAAGTGTGGTTGATAGCTTCTGCTTTCCAAGGTTATGCCGCACTTTAGGCTTGCATCAACAATTTTATTGTTCAAATAAGTTAACCAGTTAAGGATAGTTTTCGGCATAAGGTGTAATACTTGAGCTTTTTCAAAATAACCTACTTGGGATAACACTAAAGAGACGGCTTTATTTGCTACAAAAGGCTTTAGTTGCTGTTGAATAACACTGTGTTGCTGAGCAATTAATTTCTCTATATTCGCCTGCTTTATGTCGTCTATTAAACCGAGAAAGGCCAAGGTTATATGAAAATTTTGCGGGTCGACCGCTTTAAATGGTAACGACAAATGTTGCTGACGCCATTGGGCAATTTCTACTTTGTTAGTGGCTGAAATATCTAAGGCAAGAAACATACGTTTAGCCATTACTATTCCTTTCTTAGTAGTTTAAAAAATGATCGCGGCGATCGTTTTTCGTCATTGATTTTATCGCTAAAGTATAATTGACCACCAAAGCCAAGACTTTGTTATGTTAACATTAGCGCCATAAAATTTTAAACATACAACAACGCTTTATAATCTATGACACTATCGGCCAAAAATCTGCCTATCGATGACATTAAAAATGATGTTATTGTTGCATTAAATCAGCATCAAACCTTATTGTTAACCGCGCCGCCAGGTGCGGGAAAGTCTACGTGCTTGCCGTTATGGTTATTAGATTTAGCTTGTTTGTCTGGGAAAAAAATATACCTTTTGCAGCCTCGACGATTAGCCGCAAAAAACATTGCCTGCTATTTATCACAGCAACTGGGCGAAAGTGTTGGCGAAACCGTTGGCTATCGCTTGCGTAACGAAAGTAAAAGCTCAAAAAATACCCGTTTAGAAGTGATTACTGAAGGCATTTTAACGCAAATAATTCAACACGACGCAGAGCTGTCCGAGTGTGGGTTAGTAGTTTTTGACGAGTTTCATGAGCGTTCTCTTAATGCCGATTTAGCCTTTGCACTCACACGTGATATTCAACAAGGCTTAAGAGAAGATTTAAAAATTCTCTTGATGTCTGCTACCTTAGCTACTGAGGCAATAAATCAGCAGCTACCCGATGCCAAAGCGCTAGAAAGTAAAGGCCGTAGTTATCCGGTTGACATTAGCTATCAAGCGCCGAGTAATACCCGTTTTTGGCGTCAGCATGCATTGTCAGTGCTAAAATCACAGGTGAATTCTCACCAAGGTTCAATCTTAGTATTTCTGCCAGGTACGGGTGATATTCGCTACTTAGCTGAACAATTACAGCCCTATATGCCAACTAACATGGCGTTGTGCCCTTTATATGGTGAATTATCGCTACAACAGCAACAGCAAGCTATTGCGCCTGCGCCGTTCGGGCAGCATAAACTAGTGTTAGCAACCAATATTGCCGAAACCAGTTTAACCATTGAAGGGGTCGATTTAGTGATTGATTCTGGCTTGGAAAATGTTGCCATTTACGATCTGCAAACCTTAAACAACAAATTGAGCCAACGTAGTATCGCGAAATCTTCCGCTATTCAGCGTGCTGGGCGAGCAGGGCGCTTGCAAGCGGGACACTGCATTCGCTTATACAGTAAAGATGATTTTGAGCGCAGAAATGAACAAAGCGGCAGTGAAATTCAACAAGCTGACATACTGCCGATGTTAATGGAAGTGGCAAGGTGGGGCGCAAATAGCTGTGCGCAGCTGCCGATGATCGAAATGCCGAATGCTAAAAAAGAGCAATTAGCCTGGCAGGAGTTAACCGACTTAGGACTGGTTTCTTCGCAGCATCAATTAACCGCCGAAGGTAAATTAGCGGCAGTTTTTCCCTGTCATCCACGATTTGCGAAAATGTTACTGGCAGCGGGGCAACTTGAGCACAGTCAAAAAGTTGAACATTTATTAACACTGGCGTGTTTATATACGGCTTTATTGGAAGAACGCGACATTTTTAGTGCTGAACAACGGGCAGACAATTGCGATATCACCCAGCGCATCAGCCAACTTTTTCAGCAAGCTAAAAGGCCACAGCATCAGCGAATAATTCAACAGGCTCAACGTTTATATCGGGTGGCGAGTCAACAAGGCAATTATCTTGAAAATTCTCACCATACCAATAACGCCAAACGCTTTTGTCTTAATGCCACGCAATTGCCATTATCGTGCAGCGGCTTATTACTTCTACTTGCTTACCCTGAGCGTTTAGCGAAACAAAGAGATCATCAAGGTAATTACTTAACCGCTTATGGTAAAGGGTTAGTCATGAGCAGTAGTGATGCGTTAGCCGATAAAGAATACCTTGTTGCTGTGCAATTTTTTCAGCGACAACAAAGCTTAGCGATTGCCTTAGCGGCAGAAGTGAGTTTATCGCAAGCACTTGCTTGGCAAGTGGTAACCGTAGCAAGTAAAACACAGCTCAATTTTGATCATAAACAAAATCGCATCCGCTGCGCGGATCAACAGGTCATTGGCTCATTAGTGATCAGCGAAGAAAATACCACGCAAAAACTGGCGACTGAACAATTAATATCATGTTGGTGCCAACAAATTCGCAAACGAGGGCTGAGTTGGCTTAAGTTTGACGAGCAAGCACAACAACTTTTATTACGCTGGCGTTGGCTGAATCAAAGCCAAAGTCATTTAGCTTTTAACGATGTGAGTGAAGGGTATTTACTCGACAGTTTAGAGCAGTGGCTTGGACCATATTTAGCCGATATTACCAGTAAGGCGCAACTCGATAAGCTAAATTTTGCTGAACTATTATTCACGCAACTGAGTTATCAACAACAGCAAGTATTTAATCAAGTTGCCCCCACTCATTTTACGGGGCCAACAGGGCGAAAGTGTAAAATTCGTTACAGTTTAGCGCAAGCGCCCATAGTTTCACTACCTATGCAGGAACTATATGGTGTTAGCACTACGCCATCGGTTGGCGACAGTCAGCATAATAGTCAAGTTGCCTTAATTATTGAGTTACTATCACCCGCGCAGCGACCGATTCAAATAACCCAAGATTTAGTGGCATTTTGGCAGGGCAGTTATCGCGAAGTGCAAAAGGATATGAGATCAAAATATCCGAAACATTTTTGGCCGGATGACCCCGCAAATGCGCAAGCAACACGGAAAACTAAGCGAAATATTAAGGGCTGAGTGATCTCATTTTTTAAGCTGTTTAAACTTACTAACCGAATTTTATGGCCGCTTAAGTAACTTATTAGCATTTTTTACAGCTTACCATTATTTACCATGTTTTCTGCCATACCAACTAAAAAATCCATTTCGGTCAATTGTTGCGGCAGCATTTTAAGGACACCTGATTTACTGATGGAAGCTTGAACAATAGCATCAGGTACCTGATTAACACTTATAATAAATACCCATGCAATACCACCAAAAACAAAGCGATAAGCCTCATTTTTATCAACACCACTGAGTGTAGGTTTAACTATTAATGCTTCTAAAATCTCGTTTTTATGCATAATTGGCGATAAAATAAAAGGGTAATCTTCTTCTTTACCTGCGTCACCATCAAGTAACATATTACGAATGATTTCCTCGTGGGAATCTAAACTTACTTCAGCAAAGAAGTCTAAGCTTGATACACTTGCTCTCCAGAGAATTGAAAGAGCAAATAATTTGAATTGAGCATATTCAACCCCTTCAAAATGCAATAACCCTTCATTTTTTTTAACTTTTAACTCAAAACCACTATTTAATACCAAACTAGCGTAGCGCTCAAACTTTGAAAAATATTGCTCGCAATTGTCACAGAGAAGAAGCTCTCTTACGCCTTTCTGAGTAAATTTGTTTTTGGTATTTGCATCAACATGGATTTCATGAAATCGATGCTTTTCATCATATAAAGTAGAATATATAAACTCCGGAATTATATGAGATTTCCTTAATTGAGCATCTTTTTTGCATAATTTACATAACATATCGATAAATCGCTAATAAATTAATTAGCGGAAAATTTTCTCTAATTTTGACAAAAGAAATTCCTTTTATTTATTATATTAGTAACAGCTATTTGCCGTTATTACCATTGATTGCTGGCAGATAAAAAAACACAATTTGTAATTTGAACAGCTTGAGGAAGTTTTCGTTATTTTGTGATTTGGGAGCAAATAATACCAAACGGTTTCTTGCCGAAGTAATTGTCTAAGTGATGTACCAAAATAAATGCTGTTCAAAAGCAGATTAACTTCAGCCAAACTTTCATTGCTGGCCGGCAAGGCTTAAGTTGCTTAATCAACAGTCGACTATTTTACGTTTTACGTTATACTGCCGCGCTTAAACCTAGTATTTAATTTATAGCATCTCATTTAGCGGAGTTCATCATGCACGATCTGTATTACAAAGGGCGTATCCACACCAGAGTAAACCATGTAAAAACAGGTTATAACACTAAACGTGCTGTTAAGCTTGGTACAGAAAAACATCCGTTAACGTTAGTGGTTACCAGTGAAGAAAAGAAAGTAGAAATTGAAGCTGTTGTTGCAGAAAATGAACTATTTGCTGATATTACGGTAGATAGCAGCGCTGAAGAAAATATTATTGAGCTGACTGCGATACTAAACAAGCCAACAACGACGACCTTTGAAAAAACGCCAAACCGTAATGACCCGTGCTTATGCGGCAGTGGCAAAAAATATAAAAAGTGTTGCGGCTAACAACAGACTGTTGTTGAATATTAGGTAAACTGATGCTGCTCTATGTTCTATAAGTTATGAACTTATGAGCAGCGAAAGTTAAACTCCTGCTCCATTTCCATTCCTAAATTCCATGCTTGCAAAACATGATTAATCAGCCGATTGTTAGCTGCTTTACTCGATTGTCTGCTGAATTAGTGCTGAACTAGCGCTGATTATTCAATTGCGCGATAACTGCCATAGCTTGTACAAGCGTATTTTTATCCCCGTCTAACCAGTGAATGTTAGTGCCATTACGTTCTAATCTTCGCAGCCAAGTGTCTTGTTTTTTTGAAAACTGATGAATAGCTGCATTGAGTTTTTGAAAACAGTCATTTTTGCTCAGCTGGCCCTGCAAGTGTTGTGCTATAAAGCGATACTCTAAGCCGTAAAAATATAAGGTTTCCCAGCTCACGCCTTGGGCATGTAATTGGGCAACTTCTTCAATAAGCCCTTGTGCCATGCGCTGCTTTAAACGCAGGGTAATGCGTTGGCGAATAACCTCTCTTGGCCATTTTATGGCAAATATAAGCGGCTTAAGTGCCGGAAAGTCATTAATAGTGTCTTGTGCTGCTTGTTCGCCTTGGGCAATTTCAATGGCGCGTATCAGGCGGTCACGTTCGATCAGATCTGTGGTGTTATGTAAATTGGGTTTTAATTGCATTAACTGTGCGGTTAATTGTTCATGGCTCAGTGGAGCTAATGTTGCTCTAAGTGCTTTATTTTCAGGTACTTCAATTAAGCGGTAGCCTTTTAAAATTGAGTCGACATAAAGCGCTGAGCCACCAGCCATAATAGCCAACTTGTTTTTATCGCTGATCTTTTTATAGGCGTTAATAACATCTTTTTGAAAATCAAAAATATTATATTCGTATCCTGGGTCAACAATATCAATTAAGTGATGCTCAATTTCTTGATATTCATCTAGGTCTTTACCGCTGCCAATATCTAAACCACGGTACACTTGTCGTGAATCGGCTGAGATTATTTCACCATTTAGCATGCCAGCAAGTTCTACCGCCAGTTTGGTTTTCCCTGACGCTGTTGAACCCAGCACAACGAGCATGTTAAATGCAGACATAATGAACCTATAAAAATTGACAATAATAAAGCCAGAATTATATCGTTAATTCACTCACTATGCTTGGTAGAAACAATAACTTTTACCCAGCATCAAGGTGTGTTTACGTTTTCAGCCTATTGTAAAGACTCAATTAAAGTTTCAACCGCTTCTAAGGTGAAAAATTATCATTAGGGTTATCGTATTAGCTGGATTATTATAGCGGCTAATAGGCATTTAAATAATTTCTCCTCAGTGACTAATGTAGATATTAACCCATGAAGTCAAAGGCTATAATTTAAAATTTCAGAGGCACTTTACAAAACAATGACGGCAAAAAAATCTTCTCAAAGGACAAGTAGAAAAACGCGTGCAGATAAACCTAATGTCTCAAATCAACCGAAAGCTCTTGGTGATAATCGAATAAAAACAGTGTTTCGTTGGTCATTTTGGTTACTGGTTAAGCTGGCTGTTGTCGCAATATTTGCCCTGTTTCTTTATAGTATTTATCTCGACGGTAAAGTGCGTGAAAAATTTGAAGGTCAACGCTGGCAGGTTCCTGTTCAGGTTTATGGTGCCATTGAAAATTATCAGTTAGGTAGTAAGTTGATACTTACTGACTTGAAGCGGTCGTTACTGGCGAATCGTTATAAAAAAGTGGCAGAAGTGCATCGCCCAGGTGAGTTTGCCTTGTCAAGTAACCGCGCTATTATTTATCGTCGCGCTTTTGATTTTGGCGCGGGTATTGAAGCGGCTACGCAGATCACTATCGATCTACGTAAAGATAAAATTAGTGCCATTTACCTTAATGATGAACGCGTTTCACAAGTGCAATTAGAGCCGCTGTTACTCGATAGAATTCTGCCGGAAAGCAAAGAAGATCGGGTCTTGGTATCTTTACAGGCAGTACCGGCAAAATTATTAGATACTTTATTATTAATCGAAGATAGAGAGTTTTATTTTCATCACGGTGTTTCCCCGTTGGGAATTTTACGGGCACTATACAAAAACGTAAGGGCAGGACGTACCGTGCAAGGTGGTAGTACGTTAACGCAACAACTGGTTAAAAACATGTTTTTAACCAGTAATAAGACCTTATGGCGCAAAGTTAATGAAGCCATTATGGCGCTGATTTTGGAGTATCGATATAGCAAAGATCAATTATTAGAAGCCTACATTAACGAAGTGTATTTAGGTCAGCATTATGCCAACGGAATATATGGTTTTGGCCTCGCCGCTGACTTTTATTTTGGTAAGTCTATTCAGTCACTTAATTTAGAACAGATGGCGATGATCATCGGGCAAGTTAAAGGCCCTAGTTACTATGATCCTTGGCGCTTTCCTGAACGTACTATTAAGCGACGAGATTTAGTTTTAAGGCTGATGTATCAGCAAGAAATTATTACTCAACATGAATTTGAGCATGCGCTTGAATCGCCACTATCGATTAGAAAAAAGCGGCGATTAAAACAACAAAAATTTCCTGCATACCTACAACTAGTTAAAACTGAGTTGGCACAACATTTATCACAATATCAGCAGCAATCAGGTGTGAGAGTTTTCACCGGTTTTGCTATTAATCAACAACTGGCATTGCAGGCTAGTATTGATCAGCAATTGCCAAACTTAGCGCAGCAATCAGGCGCTGATTTACAAGTTGCCATGGTGGTATCTGATCTTAATTCAGGTGCGGTTCGCGCCTTAGCAGGTGGTAAGGAGGCGGGCTATGCCGGCTTTAACCGTGCATTGCATGCTAAGCGACCTATCGGTTCATTAATTAAACCTGCGGTATATCTTGCGGCTTTAGAGCGCTATCAGCGTTTTAATCTGGCCAGTATCATTGAGGACAAGGCCATCACACTAGCCAGTGAAAATGGTAAAGCATGGCGACCGAAAAATTACGACGGTAAGTATCGTGGACAAGTACATTTGATTGATGCTTTAGTCTCTAGCCTGAATGTTCCAACAGTGAACTTAGGCATGCAACTGGGTCTAACTAATGTCGCGCAAGCGATACATTTATTAGGCTATCAGGATGATATTGTCACTCGACCATCGATGTTACTTGGGGCGCTAAATATGTCACCGATGGAAATTCACCAACTCTACATACCAATTGCTAATCAGGGCGTTGCCGAAAAGACCCATGCGATTGAGCGCATTGTTAGTGCTCGTGGCGAAACCTTATGGCAGTTTCAACCGTTAGAACAACAAATCATTTCAACGCAAGCGGCTTATTTGCTCGACTTTGCTTTAAATAAAGTCACTACAACTGGCACCGCACGTTCGTTAACATGGCGTCTCAATGGTAGCAACCTAGCCGGGAAAACCGGCACAAGCAATGATCAAAGAGACAGTTGGTTTATCGGTTATGACAATGAACTTTTAGTCACTACTTGGCTGGGCCGAGATGATAACAAGCCAACTAAATTAACCGGCAGCAGTGGCGCGCTAGTGCTCTTTGCGGAGTTTATGAATAAAGTGGGTACGGTTAGTCGGCAGACTAAGCTACCGGCAAATGTTGCATTAGTGCACTTTGATAATAAAAGTGGCAAAGCCGTCGCGCAAGCTTGCGATAACTCACAATTATTGCCGGCGGTGACCACAGGTTTGATTTATGAATCACAATGTCAGCAAGCGCCGAAGGATCGAAAAAAGAAATCTTGGCTTGAAAAATTATTTGGTAATTAGTTTTATAGTGAATTCAATTATTAAGCATTGAGTAGGTGAGTTTTGTGGTTTTGCTGTTTGTATAACTGTGATTACAGCACTATGGTTAGTAGGCAGTATTTAGGACAGGGATGTTAACGATAGCAAACGAATAATTACATATTTTACTAACTATTACAGGCAGATAAGGGAATATGACTACCGCATAAAGGCATCAGATCTTTTTACCTATTATGAGGAGCATAATGAAACATAGGTTAAGTTTTGGTTACTTTACATTACTTACTGAAGATATTGTTGAAGTCACTATTGATGAGGGGGTTGAACTGTCACTTGAAATGATTGAGGAGTGTGATGTTTTTTTAAATGCGCATATCTTTGGTGATTTTGGCATGCTTATCAACCGAATCAATGAGTATACCTATAGTTTTGAAGCACAATTAACCATAGGCTCTTATACTGGTTTAAAGGCTATTGCTTTTGTTTACTATTCCGATAATAGTAAAAGTTTGATAGAAAAAATCAATGTAATACGAGCTTATGATGATTGGAATAGTGGTATATTTTCTGGTTTAGAGCTTGAATGGCAACAAGCGGTAAATTGGTTGCAAGAGCAATTGTTAGCGAATAGTCAGCAAGTAGAAGGTAACCTTTTACAGGGGTAATTATTTTTCGCGCGTTGTAAATAATGAAAAATTTAAAGTAAAAAGCAAACCATCAGGTTTGCTTTTTTTATGTTCAGGCCTTGCTTAGACATCCAGACTTCAAGGCATTAGAGCATCCTTGCACGTCGATGGCTAACACCCTGGCAATATCTCTGGTTGAGCTTAAGTTAATATTAATCAAGATATTCAAAAATTTTAAATACTCGATTAACACCACCAACATTACGTGCGATATCAACCGCGATAGTCGCTTCTGCTTGGCTGATCACGCCCATCAGAAAAACTTCAGCATTTTCAGTCACTACTTTTATGTTAGTTGCATCTAGTTTGTCAGTGCCAAACAAGGCAGCTTTTACCTTTGAGGTTAACCAGACATCATTGGTTTTTGTGGTAAAAGATGTCGTGTTACTGACACGAATTTGATTATGAAGTTGTTTAACTCCTCTGACTTCATTAATGGCTTTTATTGCTTGGTCACGTAAATAGCTATTCGGTGCTTGGCCAACAACTAAGACACTGCCATTAACGCTCACCACATGTAAATTGGTGTTGTCATTTAAGGCCTTACTTTTAGATAGCTTAGCATTGGCATCCATTTCAATTTTTTGATCGTCTATTTGGTTGCCAAGAGAGCGATTATCGGTTGCGACACTAGCACCACCGACAACACCGACAACAGCGACCGCAACACAGCCTTGTAGGAGTACGGCAAGGGTAATGGTGCTGACAATTGATTTGAGCGACATGTTAACCCTCAGATTGCGGAAATAAGGTCGTATCTATAATGTCACATAGGCAATGAATCACCACTAAGTGCACTTCTTGAATGCGGGCAGTACGACTTGAAGGCACGCGAATTTCAACATCATTTTCGCCGAGTAAGCCGGCAATGTCACCACCGTCACCGCCGGTTAAGGCAATGATAGGCATATCCCGTGATACCGCGGTTTCAATAGCCTTGATAACATTGCGCGAGTTGCCGCTGGTAGAAATGGCTAGTAAAACATCGCCGTTATTACCTAAAGCGCGTACTTGCTTGGAAAAAATCTCATCAAAATGATAGTCATTACCAATTGACGTAATGGTCGAGCTATCTGTGGTTAGGGCAATTGCTGGTAAAGGGGGGCGTTCGGTTTCATAACGATTTAATAGCTCAGCAGAAAAATGCTGGGCATCACCTGCAGAGCCGCCATTACCGCAGGCTAATATTTTATTACCGGCTAATAGGCTTTGCACCATTACCATGCCCGCTTGTTCTATTGGCGAAGCCAATAGTTCACTGGCGGCAATTTTGGTTTGAATGCTTTCGGTAAAATTACTTTTTATCCGTTCTAACATAGTGGAATTAGCTCCGTTGTTTCATTTCTTAAAAGGCATTGATTAAAAGGCATTTTTAAGCCAAGTAATTGCTGGGTTATTAATATCGCCTTGCATAGCGATAACATCGAATCGGCACGGGGTATTATATTCATTTAATCCGGCCTGTTGCAGATAAAATGCCGCACATTGCTTAATTTTTTGCTGTTTTTTAAACGAAACAGCCGCAATAGCGCCACCAAAGTGTTTATTCTTGCGATATTTCACTTCGACAAACACTATGGTGTCATCTTCAGTCATGATTAAATCAATTTCACCACGACGATTTTGAAAATTACATGCCTGTAATATCAAGCCCTGTTGGCATAAATAGTTGCTGGCCAATTGCTCACTATTTTTACCTGTGGCTACTGTGTTTACTGACTTAGTCCATGGCAATTTCTTGTACCTTGCTGCGACTGTATTTGCCCCAAATTAAGCTTCGGGTCAAAATGTTATCGCTGCCCAATTGTAATATACCGGTTTGACCATAATGCCTGATATAAGTTTTATCATGCATAGCAGAAATTTTGTCCACTAAGGCTAAGCTATCAAAGCCCATGGCGAAAATGGTTTGCAAGCTACTGCTGCGGTTAGGCCAAAGCTTTTTGGCTTGCGCCACTAAAGCCTTATTTTGTAGTTTGCTTTTTAACTGCCAAGGCATCTCGGTAAATATTAAGCCGGATAAATCTCGGTTATCACTTTTATCTATGGTTGTGCTGTGACTGCGTGAACTGGCATATACTGGAATTAAATCGGCGAATGGACTGATATTAACATCAATATAGGGTTTTAAAAGCTTGGTTTCTAGCGGTAAGCCGACCACGTAGATCATATCAATATCGCGACGGTTACGTAAATCACTCTTAATAGAGTATTTTATGTGGTTATTTAGCTCTTTTGTTCGTTGTTGGCTTAAATCAACGCCAAGACCAGCCTTAACTTGATTTTGCATTTTAGCATCGCTAGTAAAAAATACCGTTTCAGGTGTCTTACCCGTAACATGTTGCCATTGTTGGCTGAAGGTCTGGGCGATACGGCGACTGGCATTGTCTTGATGACTCAATATTATCGGGTATTGATAGTTTTGCCGACTCAGCGTGGTTGCCGCCTGTATCGCTTCATCTTCAGGTCGCATTGATAGCGCTACTTGATGGGGTAACAAGGTGATGCCGTTTGGTAGATTAAGTAATAGCGTCGGGATCGTCAGCTCGGTTTGCGCTAAATAGCCATGAACATTTTCTTTTAGCAACGGACCAATAACATAGTCGATATTTAGCTCAGTAAACTTGCTATTCAACGTCGCCATATCTAACGTTGTTGAGTCAATAAAGTGTAAGGTTTTGCCACTGTTGTTATCGTAAGCGGCAAGTATACCTTCTTGGGCGGCTTTACCGGCGCGTTCTTGTTTACCTGACAGTGGGATAATAATGGCGATATTGACATATTCGCTGCTTAAAACTGTTGTTTGCTGGCGTAAGTTTTCGACAATAAACTGTCCAGGATGGCTGCTAAATTCTCGTTGCCACTGGCTTAAATAGTGTTGGAATTTTTCATCGTCATCACCGAATTTATTGGCTAATGTGAGTAGTTTACTCCAGCCTTTAATATTTGGTGGTGACATTTTCGCTAATTGTTGGTGCTGCCAAGGAGATAATAGATAAAGTTGTTGCCAAATGACGCTAACATCCTCTTCATTTGCCTGTGGATTTTTGGCAAAGGCACGTAAACTTGCATCTAGGGCGGCAATAGGGAGGTTTCTTTGAGTTTGCACGCTCGCCAACGTTTGATAATAAGTAAGAGAGTGAGAAAGTTGTGCTTTTTCTTGCAGGCTATTTGCCTGTTCCAACACTTGATAGGCCTGAGGTGATTTTTCCAAGGCGAGCAAGCTTTTTGCTTCAATAAGAGCGAGGCGATATTGTTGTGTTGGAGACTGAACTAAGACGCTAAGTTGCTTGGCTAACCAGAGCGCTTTATGGGGTTTAGCTGCGGTTAAATATAATTCGCTAGCATTTAATAGTGAGCTAACGGCTGCGGCGTTATCATTTGATGACAGCTGTTCTGATGCTTGAGCGACGAGTTGCTCAGCGCTTAAATTTGTTTCCAGCTCTTGCATAACTTCAGCTGATATTTCAGCTGACTTTTCTGGTTTACTTGGCTTAGTTGTTGAACAACCAGTCAAAATAGCAACTGTTGTTAACGCACATAAAGCACTTTTATGAGATGAAAACCATTTAGAGAGTGTCAAAGTTAATAAATCCATACTTTTTAATAGTGCTTTATAATAAACTTCATCTTCTTCAGTCTCAACACAAGTATTTTATTATGTCGGAATCTCAAATTCAGCCCAGCACCTTATACATTGTTGCCACGCCTATTGGTAACTTAGGTGATATTAGTCAACGGGCGCGGGATATACTCGAACAGGTTGATATTATTGCCTGCGAAGATACTCGACATACTCAACGTTTATTATCGGCATTTGCCATTAAAAATAAAACCATGTCGATGCATGATCATAACGAGCGTCAGCGCCAAGAGCAAATTGCTATCTTACTACAAGAAGGTAAAAGCGTTGCGTTAGTGTCTGATGCGGGCACGCCTTTGATCAGCGATCCCGGGTTTCATCTGGTACGCCATTGTCGTCAACAAGGTTTAAGTGTGTCGCCGATCCCTGGTGCGTGTGCGGCTATTGCTGCGCTCTCTGTGGCTGGCTTACCGACTGACAGATTTACCTTTGAAGGTTTTTTACCGTCAAAATCAGGCGCAAGACAAGCAACATTAACTGAACTGGCCAATGAAGCCCGCACTATGGTGTTTTATGATGCGCCGCGCCGCGCCATTGATACCGTTGAAGACATAGTTAAAACCCTAGGCGGTCAGCGCTATGTGGTCATGGCGCGCGAGTTAACCAAAACCTTTGAAACTGTGTATTCAGACACCGCTGAAAATTTATTAGCTTGGCTACAAGAAGACCCTAATCAACTTAAAGGTGAAATGGTGTTGATCATTGAGGGCAACAAGGTTGATCCTAATGATATCCCTGCTCATGTAGTGGCAACTTTAAAGTTATTATTGGCTGAGATGAAACCGAAAAAAGCCTGTGCTATTGCCGCGGAAATTCATGGCGTCAAGAAAAATGCGCTTTATGAATATGCCTTAGCAATGAAAGACGCTTAAACATTCGCTCAATAGTTAATACTGCGCTTTCCAAGTAGTATAATATCACGTAGAATGCGCCTCGAGTTGACGAGACAATCGCTGCTTTATCGTTGTGCGGCTTATTTTATAAGTGGTAGACAGATAGAGGGGAGGAAAGTCCGGGCTCCAATGAGCAGGGTGCCAGGTAACGCCTGGGGGGCGCGAGCCCACGACAAGTGCAGCAGAGAGAAGACCGCCGATGGTTGTTCTTAGGAACTTCACAGGTAAGGCTGAAAGGGTGCGGTAAGAGCGCACCGGATTGCTGGTAACAGTAATTGCAGGGTAAACTCCACCCGGAGCAAGACCAAATAGGGTTTCATATGGCGTGGCTCGCGTTGAAACCGGGTAGGTTGCTTGAGCTATAGAGCGATTTATAGCCTAGACGAATGATTGTCACTCTTCTTCGGAAGAGATACAAAACCCGGCTTATGCGTCAACTCACCAATTTTAGACACCGCTTGAACTGTTTGTAGTAGTTCAAGCGGTTTTCTAAAGCCCTTAGCATCAGTTCGTTACCGTGAATGATTGCTACCAGCTTCGATATTTCCCTTCATTTTTTATGCTAGCATTTCTCTTCATATTCCTATCTGACTAAACAATACATTTAGGCTCAACTTTTTCCGGATAAAATTTAGCGCAATATCTAATCACATCAGCTCAGGTTAGCTATTACAATGGTTTAAACTCTCAAATTATTGCTATACGGCTTTAAGCAATTGAGCAAGTTATTATGGCTGGCTTAATGATTTTTCCGGCATTGGGCGTTTAATCATTTTCAGCACCGTGCATGGGTGTTACTCTACCATTGCTTGTGTAAAGCATTAAACTCCCTTGACTTATTAATTATCAACAATGTCTTGGCAGCAGAACGAGTGCATACCTAAGCCTTAATCACTAAACCGTAATTGCAACGAGTAAACTCAATGACCCTACAAAAAAATTGCTCCTATGTTTTAACAACAATCGTACTAGTTTTTCTTTGCGCTTGCTCTACCTCTACGACTGTTAATAACCCTTACTCGAACCATAATGTTGCTGACAAGCAGCACGGAAAAATTGCGCTGAATGTAATTCCGCCTTTAGCCCAACCGTCATTGGCTGAGCTATATCCAAAGGCTGCTGCTACTTTATTTAGCAAAAGGCAGTTATGGGCGACAAGTATGGGCGTGCCTGAAAGCATAGTCGGCTTAGAAATTTCAAGACAGATGGAAGATTACTCCCCAAGTACTGAGGCAACATTAAGGCGCGATTTAGTCAACATTAGAAAGCAAATTGAAAACTTTCCAAGCCAAGGTTTATCGATAAGTGATGCTGAAAATAAGCAAGTCATGGCGGATATCTTGCGTTATTTTGAAGGTCATCCCAATTTTGATATTGGCTATATTAATACGTGGATGGGACAATCTCCGTTCATTATCAACCAAATTGACGGACCTATTATTGATGGGCTAAGCAACATGCAAAGTGGTCATCAGATTAATAATATACAAGACGCGAAACATTACCTTATTCGATTAAAGCATTTTCCAGAGCTTTTAAAAAGCGTGCAAAAGAAGTATTTGGCTGATGTAGCCAAAGCTTGGATCCCGCCAAAAGATATTCAAAAAGCCCTGCTGGCAAACTTGACTAGTACCATACAAGTGGCGCCGAATGCCCATCCATTAGTGACCACTTTCGCCGAAAAACTGCGTTTACTTGAAAATGTAGACACTGAAAGCCGGCTTAAATTGCAAAAGGCAGCGGTTGAAATCGTCAAAAATAGTATATATCCGGCCTATGAAAACCTTGTCTTTACCGTCAATAGCAATATGCATTTGGCAAGAGATTCCGCCGGCATTTGGGCGCAACCCAATGGCGCGGCATATTATCAATACACCATTTCGCAACTGGGTGATAGTGCTTTAAGCGCTGAGCAAATTCATCAAATTGGTCTAGATGAAGTGAGTCGCATTAGCGCTCAAATGGACAACATTTTAATTGCACAATCTTATACCAAGGGCACGGTTGGCGAGAGAATGGTGGCCTTATCAAAAGATCCCCAGTTTCTTTATGACGACTCTGATGAAGGCAGAGCGAAGCTGCTACAAGACTTAAATGGCTTGATACAAGAAGCCACGAAAAAAATGGCTACTTTGTTTAAAACAAAACCCAAATACGAGGTTGAGGTGCGAGCATTTCCAGTTGACACTCAAGACTCAATGCCGGGTGGACAATACTCGCAGCCCCCCTTAGATGGCTCAAGGCCAGGTATATATTGGATTAACCTGCGCGACATGCAAGCTGTTGCTAGTTTTACCTTAAAAACCTTAACCTATCATGAAGCAAATCCTGGCCATCATTGGCAAATTTCTTTGGCTTTAGGGCAAGAGTCTTTGCCCTTTATGCAGCGGATTGCGCCTTACAATTCCTTTATCGAAGGCTGGGCCTTATATTCAGAACAAGTGGCTTATGAAATGGGGCTTTATGAGCATGATCCCTTTGGTAATTTAGGCCGCCTTCAAGATGAAATGTTTAGAGCGGTACGCTTAGTGGTTGATACAGGTTTACATCATAAAAAATGGACTCGCCAGCAAGCTATTGCATATATGATGGACAAAACTGGTACACCGTATTCTTCCTCGAAAGCGGAGATAGAAAGGTACATGGTTTGGCCCGGTCAAGCTTTAGGTTATAAATTGGGCATGCTAAAGATATTGGAATTGCGAGAAAAAGCTAAAGACGAATTGGGCAGCCAATTCGATTTAGCAGCATTTCATGACAAGATATTAACCGGTGGCGCGGTTCCTATGAAAATACTCGAGGCCAGAATTGCCCGCTGGATACACGCGCTAAAAAGCCAACAAGTGGATTAAATAAGCGGATTAGAGTAAATCAATGGCTAATGGTTTCTTTGCGTTAATATACGCTCGCTAAGCAATAATTTAGCCTTTTAGTAAAGACGGGTTTCTCAGCCACTTTATTAAAGTCAAACTACAGCAGAGAATTATCAAGGTGGCTGGTAAGCCGCCTAAGTTTGACAAAGATTTTATTCCAGCCACACCCACCGTACTGACCATCAGCCAGGCTACTAAGCCAATAATAACGCCCCAAAGGATCTTGATGGGCAAGCCAATACCTTCTTGTGAGTCGGCAGTAAAATCTTTAATACACAAATCGCCAATCGCATCAGTGCTTGAGTCTGCCGCAGTAACATAAGAGATAAAGGCAATAAATACCAATAGCAGTGAGGTTAGCGCACTCAATGGCATTTCAGCAAAGACATGGTAAAGCAACTGTTCTATACCGCCCTCATTTAAAACCGCATATAAGCCGCCGTTACTGCTTTGATCCATTAGTATCGCAGAGCCCGAGAACACCGATATCCACAGTAAAATAAACAAACTAGGAAAAACGACATTGATCTTAATGAATTCTCGTACTGTGTAGCCTTGTGCAATTTTGCCCAAAAACATAGCCGTGATGGGGGCCCAAGCAAACCACACCGCCCAGTAAAATACGCTCCATGATTGCGGCCAGGGATCATTAGCAGCCTGACCGGTAAATAAACTGAGTCGAAAGAAATTCTGTAAAAATGAGCCTAAGCCTTCGATACCAATGCCCAAAATATACAAAGTAGGGCCAAAGCATAACGTAAAGACAAACAAGGAAATAAGTAGCCAAAAGTTAAGCATCGACATGCGCGCTATTCCTTTAACTAAACCTTTTGCAGCAGACAATACAAACGTGAACACAATAAGGGCAATAAAAAAACCTAAGCTAAGCGCATTTTTTTCCAGGTCAATAAACTGTCCTACACCACCTAACAAGGTTAACGCACCTGTGCCTAAAGAAGAAGCCATTCCTACCACTAGCGAATAAAGAGCCAAAGCATCTACAACGTCGCCCATACGACCAGTGACGTATCGGCCAAAAACAGGTTTCAATGAGCTACTGATTGAATAGGGGAGCTTTAAATTATGAAAAACCAAGGCAAAAATTAGTCCTGGGACGGCATAAATAGCATAGGGGGTTGGCCCCCAATGTAAAAACATCGCGGATAAAGAAAATAGCACTGCGCTTGAACTATTCGCTTCAATCCCCCAGCTTTGCGGTGGTGCGTGTAAATGGTATAAGGGCTCTGCGGTCGTCCAAAAAAGTACACCTACAGCCAAGGTGGTGCATAGCACAATCATAAACCATCGGGCTTTACTTATTTTAGGGATGGCGCTTTCTCCACCAATTTTGACATCGCCCAATTTTGAAAAATAGGTGATGGTAATTAGCACCAATAAATAAAAACTACCTAGACTAAATAGCCATGAAAAGTGTAGTAATACATATTCAGTCGCTATTTTGGTGAATTCAGTAAAAAGCGTCAAATTGACCAAACTAAAAATTAATGCAGCCATTAATATAATAAAGGTTGGGAAAAAAACGAACGGCCGCAGTGATTTAAGCATGATCAATATCCAAGTGTTGAGCTTATATTAAGCGCCTGTTCTCTTAATTTTTTCAGTAAAGGTTTTATTGAAAACAAGTTCGTTATCATGAAAAGCTTGCCATTTACAGGTCACGTAAAAATATTGATAATCGCAACGCATGCTGTATTCACTTTTCAGGCTTGTTCGCCAACCATCTCTGCCCATGGCTAAGTCAAGGGCTAACTTAGATTCTGCACTCAGAGGATCTTCAGGCTGAATAGATTGCCATTGACTCATTTTCATATCAATATCTGTCTTACATGAATGAAAGTGCTGTTTACCAAAATCATCATGCGTTTCTAAGGTGACAAGACCCGTTTTATAATCGTGATGGACATGGCGTTGACTATCAGACGCGCGTAAAGTTTCACCATCAAAAGCAACGTCTTGCTGATATTTAGGCGGTTCAATCTCGGTCGTTAAGCTGTCCCTGTAAGGAAGCTCAATATGACTTTGTGAGGTTTCTAGCGTTAGTGTGGCATGATCTTGTGCTGGCCATATAAGCGGCCAATAGCTTGTTGAAATCGAGATTCTTAGGCGATGCCCCTGCGGCACTTTATAGGCAATATGGTTAATGGGGACAATCACAGGATAGAGTTTTCCAGGTATCAATGGTTCAACTATTTCATGATTGTTTTTATGCGTAAGATTCAGCACGCCAATGCTGATACGGGTTACTGCTCCATCGGGATGCACATCACATGCACGCACAATGATATGGGCGCTCGGTTTATTGCTACGAATCGCCAGATGGGCGTTAATTTGCCCGGTAATAGGTAAGTCTTCTGGCAAAGGTAGGGTATCAAAACACAGTGAGCCGGCATCATCAGCACGTTGGTCTGAGGGCTGCTCCATGGCTAATCGAATGCCTACGCATAAGCGACCGCCATTTAGCCCAAGTGTTTGGGGCGAGCACACTTGTTCGGCGAGTGTATTGGTTTGTGGTAAGTCGCTTAATTGACGGTTTGCCATATGAAGCTTTTTATATTGCGTGCGAGGAGACGGCCAAGTAGGCTCCGAAATCCATTGCCCAGAGCGATGGCTATAATCCGATTGAGGACGCACGCTGTCTTGCATGTAATAAGTTAAGGCGGGCTCTTGGTCAATGCCGTTAGAGATACCCTTTAACCAACGGTCCCACCATCGTACGGATTCTTTTACATAATCCATTTTAGGGTTTGGATAAGCTATATTCGGATATTTATGTGCCCAGGGGCCAATTAAACCTTTACGAGGTACCTGCAAGTTTGACAGTAAACGAAACACAGTGTTTCGATAATTATCAACCCATCCACCCATGGCGTATACCGGAATTTTAATATTACTATAGTCTTCACAAATCGAGGCGTGTTTCCAATACTCGCTGCGTGTTTGCTCTTTTAGCCAAGGCTTAATCAGAAGTGGCATGTTGTTTAAGCGATTCAGCCACTGCTCCTTCCAGCTCTCACCAACCAGCGCAATATCTGGAGCACGTGCTTGTGCATATGCCCAAAAAAATGCCGCCCAATCGAGGTTGTCATTCAGCAAGCAACCGCCCATAAAGTGCACATCTTCATTGTAACGGTCATCACTTGAGCATATGGTAATAATTGCTTTAAGGGCTGGTGGGTTTAGCGCGGCTATTTGCAAAGAATTGAATCCACCCCAAGAAATTCCCATCATGCCCACACTTCCGTTGCACCATGGCTGATTAGCTAGCCAGGCAATAATGTTACAGCCATCTTCAAGCTCTTGTGCGCTGTATTCATCAGTTGTATGGCCTTGAGATTCGCCACAACCACGCAAATCAACTCGTATACAGGCATAACCATGTGCGGCGGTTTGCGCCATGGTCAATTCATCACGAATAATGGTCCCGTCATTTTTACGATAAGGCAGAAACTCAAGGATGGCAGGTACGGGCTGATGGTCAGCATTTTCAGGAAGCCAAGCACGATAGGCTAGCTGAGTGCCATCGGGTAATGGTAACATTTCGTGGTGTATGTGTTTTATATTATGCATTTAGTTTTTTCGTCAGCTTTTATTGTTATGTTGAAAAATGCAATAGTTAAGAGTGAGCCTACGTTTTTTTTGCTCGCAGTACTAATCTTTACAGGTTTGCATAAGCGCTATTTTATAATCTAAACAGGGCATGCTCAGTTAAGGCTAATGATGTTTAGGCCAGCCTTAAATACAGTGGCGACTTAGTGTTGACGCTGACGTCATTCACAAATATATGGCGTGAAAAAGTCGCTTTATTCGCGTCCCTTGGTAATTTACTATAACAGGAAATTAAATAAAACCAATAGATTAGCGATGTTTTATAGGTCAGGGCAAGATCATGGACTTTTATTTTTCTATCAGTCGCAACATACTCAACTTAGTGCTTTAGCTATTACAACTAATTTATTCAATTAATCAATCATACTTTATTGAGGAGTAGTGTTTATGCACTTAGGTCGTTATACAAGCTCACGTTTTGATTTAATGGCGTATTTTAACCGGCACAGGTGAGTAATAACGTAGTGAAATTAATGCTATTACTTAGTAATACCAAGTTGATTAATTAGTTATTCATTCTCTTTCATGAAAAAGTAGATCACTTAATTAAGCAAATTGCTATAAGCACAAATAACAGCGACAAAAAAAACGGGCAACTAAAAAGTGCCCGTTTTTATATTTCCTGCTACTTTAACTTATATAGCGATAGTGATCATCAACCTGCCTCACTAATCTTCTTCAACCAAAGTCATTAATGATGTGTTACCACCAGAGGCGGTAGTATCAATACTGATGGTTTTTTCAGTTAATAAACGCTGTATCAAGTTATCGAAATATTCTGAACTGATCACCGGCAGTATGGCACCTTGACGCTCCGCCAGTTTTTCACTGATAAAATGTTTACGGTCACAGTTACCGTCTACCACAATGCCTGATAACGCAGGGTGCGCTAGCATAGTGGTTAAATGACGTAACTTAGCGACTTGGAAAACATTTTCATCTTCGCCGGTAGCAATAAACTTATCTCTAAAGGCAAGAGCTTCATCATAGTACAAGTCGGAAACTACGGTGATCACAGTGTTACCTGTTGCTAATGCCGTTACAATCGACAATAACCAAAAGTGAAAGCTGACGTTTTTATCAGCAAAACAGATGATATTGCCGCGGTTTTCTAAATACAACACATTAGACTCACCGGTTGGGCCAGGTAAAAATGTTGGCTTTTTCAGTTGCTTTTCAATATCAATTAATTGCGAGCGCGCTGCTTTTAACGAGCGGTTTAAATCGTCGGCTAAATCCTCAACGATCTCGACATGAGCAATTTTGGCCAGCAACTGACGCACACAAGAAAGGCGGGTATTTAACTCGGTTAAGCGCCAACCTTTTTCTGCGGCATTCGCTTTCTCCATAAACAAGTGCGCTTCTTTTTCTGATTGCTCATCGCCGTCTAACGCTTCAACCTGCCATGGCAGTAAGTTGAATTCTTCTGGATCAGGTGTGGCTTTTTCTTTCACTAAACGCGTTAAGTAGTTTGGTCCACCGGCTTTTGGTCCTGTGCCTGACAGGCCACGTCCACCAAACGGTTGGACACCAACAATAGCGCCAATGATATTACGGTTAATATAAACGTTACCAGCACGTGAAAGTTTAGCTAAATCAAAAGCACGATGTTCAATACGGGTATGAATACCCATAGTTAAACCAAAGCCAGTGCCATTGATTTTATCGATAACGGCTTCTATTTCATTACCTTTAAAACGCACGACATGCACACATGGGCCAAATACTTCTTTTTTCAGTACGCTAATATCGTCAATTTCATAAAGGCGTGGTGCAAAGAAAAAGTTATCGTTTTCAGCGACATCAGCCGCAATTTCGCATTGATATAACAACTTGCCATTGTCTTTCATGTACTCACTGTGAGCGTTAAGCGCGTCCAGTGCTTTTTGATCAATAACTGGGCCGATATCAGTACTTAATAGTGCCGGATTGCCCACATGTAATTCAGCTAATGCACCTTTAAGCATAGTGATAACGTCATCTGCGATGTCTTCTTGTAAAAATAGCACGCGCAATGCTGAACAGCGTTGACCAGCAGATTGGAATCCTGAAGATATTACATCGTCTACAACTTGCTCAGGCAAAGCGGTAGAGTCAACTATCATACAGTTTTGACCACCGGTTTCAGCGATTAATGGCACTTGATCGCCACCGCGAGCTGCTAGTGTTTGTGAAATAATGGTGCCGGTTTCAGTTGAACCTGTAAACATAACGGTTTGAATACGGTCATCAGGAATAATCACACTACCTACTTGGCTACCACGGGCAATAACCGCTTGCACAACGCCTTCAGGTAAACCAACCGATTGCATTAATTCGATAGTGCGCAAAGCAATTAAACTGGTTTGCTCAGCAGGCTTAGCCAATACAGTGTTACCCGTTGAAATAGCTGCGGCTACTTGGCCTAAGAATATCGCTAATGGGAAGTTCCATGGGCTAATACATAAAATAACACCACGTGCTTCAAGTCGTTCATCGGCGGCAATTTCAATAGCGCGGTTGGCATAGTAGCGACAAAAATCAACTGCTTCTCTGACTTCGTCAATACCGTCTTGGGTCACTTTACCTGCTTCTTTTATACATAGGGCGATAAGCTCGTCTGTATGGCGCTCAAGAATATCGGCAACACGGCATAATAATGCAGAACGCTCAGCAACTGGTGTAGTTGACCATGAAGCAAAAGCGGTTTCTGCTACATCAATCATGGCTAACATGTCATCTTTACTGTGATGTTGATGAAAGCCAATGATTTCACTGTGGTTCGCCGGGTTTTTAATAGCAACCGCACCAGCAGGTATGTCAGTTTCACTGATACGGTGTGATTCAAACCAGGTATCTAACGACGCTTTTAACGGCGTAATGACATTAATATCGGTTAAATCTAAGCCCTTAGAGTTGTCTCGGCCAATACCCATTTCTTCATGGTATAGCGCAATCGGCTTAATGATTTGATTATTGTATTTGTCTTTTAAACGTTGAGTTTTTTCAACCGGATCGCCAAGTAAAGACTCAACAGGTTGAGACTCATCAACAATCGCATTAACAAATGAAGAGTTAGCACCATTTTCTAATAAACGGCGTACCAAATAAGCGAGTAGGTCTTCGTGATGACCAACAGGGGCATAAATACGACATTGAATTTTTTCACCGGCAACAATTTGATCGTATAACGAGTCACCCATGCCATGCAGGCACTGGAATTCAAAGCCTTCTTTGTCATCGCCAGCCAGTTCAACAATAGTGGCTGCCGTGTAGGCATTGTGCGTGGCAAATTGTGGGTAAATGGTATCTCTATATTCTAATAACTTATTTGCACAAGCATGGTAAGAAACATCAGTAGATGACTTACGAGTGAATACTGGGAAGTGGGCATGGCCATCTTTTTGAGCGTTTTTAATTTCAGTATCCCAATAAGCACCTTTAACTAAACGCACCATCATTTTACGGTCAACACGTACCGTTAAATCGCGTAACCAGTCAACCACAAAAATAGCGCGCTTTTGATAAGCTTGTAAGGCAATACCAAAACCATCCCAGTCGCCTAGATCACTGTCGCTAAATACCGCATCTATAATATCGAGTGAGATGTCTAAACGCTCAGACTCTTCAGCGTCAACTGTTAAACCAATGTTGTAGCTTTTTGCCTGTAAACAAAGTGCTTTAAGCTTTGGCACTATTTCAGCCATGACGCGTGCTTTGTGAGTAAACTCATAGCGAGGATGAATAGCAGAAAGTTTAACTGAAATGCCTGGTACTTTGCGTGGGTCGTTTTTACCCGCCTTTACGGCAACTTTACCAATAACTTCTATCGCATCTTGGTAAGCTTTTAAGTAACGTTCAGCATCGGCCATGGTGCGAGCACCTTCACCTAGCATATCGTAAGAGTATACGTAGCCTTGCTGCTCTTTGGTTGCCGCTCGTTCCGTTGCTGCTGTGATGGTTTCACCCATAACAAACTGCTTACCCATGATTTTCATGGCATAGTTCATTGACTTACGAATAACCGGCTCGCCTAAACGGCCGATAGTTTTCTTCAATAAACCAAAGCTGTCTTGTTTGCGTTTATCGGCATAGTTAACCATGGTGCCAGTAATTAACAGGCCCCAAGATGAAGCATTTACAAATAAAGAGTCACTACTACCTAAATGACTACTCCATTGGCCTTGAGAAATTTTGTCTCGAATTAAAGCATCTTGTGTATGTTTGTCAGGTACACGAAGTAAGGCTTCAGCCAAACACATTAATACCACACCTTCTTCACTTGAAAGCGAGTATTCATTTAATAAAGCATCTATCGCGCCATTACCTGATTGGTCTTGGCGAATTTTCAACACCATTTTACGAGCTCTTTCCCAAGCTCTACTTCTGGCACTAACATTAACTTCGGCTAGGGGAAGAATATGATCTACCGCTATATTTTCATCAATACGATAAAACTCACGAATTTTCTGACGAATTGGGCAGTCTGTGATTAACGAACCATTAAAAAGCATATGCTTTTCCTCAAAATGACTAAATAGCAGCTTGGTACTAATTAGCGATAGTTACAATAGAAATAATGCCAGCATTCTAATTAAAACTCTGCCGTAAGTGTTAGTTAAATTTCGTTTTTACACCATTTAAAATATGGCTAAAGTTTGATGCCACAGCAGAATATATTTCAGGTTAACAAATTTAACATCTGTAAAGTTAAGTAACTATGAAAGTGCAGTCCCTGCTTGGCATTAGAGCCACGATTAACCTTGATTTATATTAACTAAGGTAAACTGTTAGCTAAGATAGCAATGTCGACATTGCACTTACTCAGCGACAAAATAAAGTTATACGCTGAACGTGCTTTAAAAAGCTGCTTAAATCTCATCAAGTTGGTTCTCAGCTCAGTATTGATAAAATTTTTAATGAGCTTTATCGTTCAACAATAAAGGCGATAATTCAGAAGGCTGGATATGATTAAGATATAGATATCGTGGGATTGGCAACTCCAGGAAATCACATTCATATCAGTATAGATGTTCAAAATAAACTGATTGAATTTGATCGTAAAAAATACATTCAATCAGTTGGACTTTTTTAAACTCGTTTGCTTGCCGCTAAGATATTTATTTGCTTGCTGCCCACCTCTGGACGTGTTGTTAATTCAATTTCATTAGATGTCAGTTCAATCTGTTTATAGTTTTCACAAATCAATGACGTTATGCGAAATCAGTTAGAAATATCCGAAAATGTCCCAATTATTATTAGAGGCTTAAGTGAGGTTATAGTAAAGCGCTATGCGCTGAATAAGCGTAAAACACCAATTTGGACTTTTTTAATGAGCAGATATCAATTAAGACTCAATCTAATTTTATCGAAGAAGTAACAATAAAATATAAGCCTCCAGTAACTAGTTTTGGCTTATTATCAGTGTCAATTAGCTTACCAAGAATGTTGTCTGTATATTCATTGGTAAGCTAATAATAATTTCGTACTTTTTGATAGCTGTAGAGTAAGTAGACAGTGGGCAGTTAGTGGGATTGCTATAAAGAGATCAGAATGTGAAAATGGCAAAAATTGTCGGCTAGCTAAGCCATTTCAAGTTAAAATCGTGTACAAAACAGAGCCATAAATCATTTCCTTGATATAAATCACATGAATGTAATATGTTTTATAAAAATTTAAATTAATCAGTTGAGGCACTGTATTGATTGTTGTAATATCGATAGCAATTAAAAAACTATAATCTGGTTTCTTGTGCCTTTTAACTTTCCTAAAACATTAATGGTATTACTACTATGTTTGACTTTTGTTAGTCAAGGTATAGCAGCTACTGTTATGCCTTATCATATGATGAACATGTCAGGAAACAGCGTGCAATTACAAGATGATGCCATGATGATGGATCATAGCCATCATAATATGGCTGAAGATTTTTCTGGAGATTCAGACGACTCATCAGAAGATTGCTGCGTAAAAAAATGTAGCTGCTTTACCGGTGGATGCTCGACTATTGCTGCGTTAATTAAAGGTGCTGGTAACTCTGCAATTTTTGCCTCACCTAAAATCCTCCCGTATGCTGGTTTGCTACAAAGCCAACAACTCACATCACTCTATCGCCCTCCAATATTAAGCTAATACAGCATCATTGTGCCCAAAATTTGGCGCATTGGTAGAAAAACATCTGTATTGGGCTTTTTTGATCTCGACGTTTAAAGAAAATAATCTTTAGACACATCAGAAATTACCTAACTAAATATAAAAAGTATTAAATTAATATCCCTATTGGAGGGGTTTATGTCTTCAAATAAATTTACTTTAAAGCTTGTGGCAATCTTTGCTTTAGTGTTTGTCATTGCCGGTTGCTCAGATAAAACCGCAGCTGTAGATAGTGCTAAAACGCCCAATCTACAGTCTAAAACCATCCATTTAGAAGTGTACAAAAGTCCAACCTGTGGTTGTTGTGAGAAATGGCTCGATCACATCCATGACCGTGGCTTTGAATCAAAAATCCATAACTTTCACGATTTATCAGTGACTAAAGAAGAGCAAGGAATAGCACCGAGATATCGCTCTTGTCATACTGCAATTTCACCCGATGGATACGCTTTTGAAGGCCATGTACCAGCAAAGTATATCCAGCAATTTTTACAGCAAAAGCATGCGAGCGATGTTATTGGCTTGTCAGTACCTGCGATGCCAATAGGTACGCCAGGAATGGAAGTGGCTGATAAGTTTCAACCCTATCGAATTTTGCTATTAAAGACAGATGGCAGCTATGAAATTTATGCGCATATCCAGTCGTACAAGGAGCAATTCTAATGCTTAAAAACAACCACAACAGGTTAATTTTAATTAACCTTAGTTTGGGGGCGTTAATGATGGCAAGTTGGACTGCTATCGCGCAGCAGTCAGGACAAAGTGCAGAAATACTCACTTTTAATCAGGCAATTAAAGCAGCCCAAAAGCATGATCCTTGGTTAAAAGGTAATCGCCATCAACAACAAGCCATTGAATCTTCAAGTATTGCCGCCAATACTTTACCAGATCCTAAAGTATCGATTAGCATGGCGAGCTTACCTACAGATGGCTTTGACTTTAATCAAGAGGGCATGACCCAACTGAAAATAGGTGTCAGTCAAATGCTGCCACGTGGTGATACGCTAAAGTTTAAAAGCCAACAACTGCAACTTGAAAGTGAAATGTATCCATACCAACGATTAGATCGAGCAGCAAAGGTTGCGGTCACGGTAGGTGGTTTATGGTTGGATGCATATAGGGTACAACAGAGTATTGCCTTAATTGAAAAAAACCGAGCATTGTTTGAACAGCTAGCAGATGTTGCAGAAGCAAGTTATTCATCGACATTGGGTAAGACTCGCCAGCAGGATATCGTTAGAGCACAACTAGAGTTGACTCGCTTAGAAGAGCGACTAGATAAACTAGCGCAACAGAAAAATAAATACGATGGCATGCTGTTGCAGTGGTTAACACGATTCGCATCAACCAACCATGGCGCTGAAGACGCTACATTGTTCAATGACTTTGCTTTACATGAGATTAAGCTGAGTCAGGAACTGCCGATCATTGACTTACTTAATAGCAATTTAGTTTACGCTAAAAATTGGTTGCAACCTCAAGAATTAGTATCTTATTTCTATCCACATCCTGCTGTTGTTGCTGTCGATAAAAAAGTTAACGCGACAAAAACCGGCATTAAGTTAGCAAAACAAAAATACCAACCAGAATGGGGCGTTAATGCCAGTTATGGTTATCGCGCCGATGATCCAATGGGTCGAAGCCGAGCGGATTTATTTTCGGTTGGTGTGACATTTGATCTACCGCTTTTTACCGAAAATAGACAAGACCAAGAAGTGCGCTCCGCTATTGCTAAAACCGAAGCAATAAAAACAGAAAAATTATTGTTACTTAGACAACTGCTCGGCGCTTATTCAAGTGCAAAAGGTCGACTACTAAGGTTAAAAGATAGGCAAAACCTATATAACACAAAATTACTCCCTCAGATACATGATCAAGCGGAAGCTTCGTTAACGGCATACACCAATGATGATGGTGATTTTGCCGAGGTCGTGCGTGCACGCATTGCAGTGTTGAATGCAGAAATAGATGACTTAACCTTGCAGGTCGAAGAACAAAAAATACACCTGGAATTAAATTACCTTTTTATCGGCGGTATTAAGACTGCAATGACTAAAAATATTCAGAATGTTAACCATAGCGGCCAATATGCAGCTATGCCGGGAGAGAGAAAATGAGCAGCAGTACTTTAGGAAACAATATTAAACCTATTGTCATGGGTATGATCATTGGTGGCATTCTCACTATTGGTACTTACGCGTTATTTGTTCCAGCGGATAGAGAACAAGCCACAAGTACGGTAGCAGAAAAAAAACCACTGTATTGGGTTGCGCCAATGGATGCTAATTACCGTCGTGATAAGCCGGGTAAGTCACCGATGGGCATGGACTTAGTGCCAGTATATGACGACGGTGGTAAAGGTCCTGATGAAGGTGCTGGCACAATCCGAATTTCCTCTGATGTCGTCAATAATTTAGGCGTTCGTACAACCAAGGTTAGCTATAAGTCATTACACACTGAAATAAATACCGTCGGTTACGTTGCTTACAATCAGGATAAATTAGTCCATATCCACCCGCGAGTTCAAGGCTGGATCGAGAAACTCCATGTTAAAGCCATTGGTGACCCGGTCACAAAGGGCCAAGCGTTATACGATATATACTCGCCAGAGTTAGTTAATGCCCAAGAAGAGCTATTGTTGGCGTTAGATCGTAAAAATAGTCGCCTTATTAGTGCTGCGCAAAATCGTTTAACGGCTTTGCAGTTACCTAAGTCAGCGATTGAAGCGTTGCAAAAAACTAAAAAAGTTCAACAGCGTATTACCTTTTATGCACCACAAAACGGTGTAGTTGAGAATTTAAACATCCGTGAAGGTTTCTTTGTTAAGCCAGGCTCAACGTTGATGTCCATTGGTGACTTATCTGAAGTTTGGGTTGAGGCTGAGGTTTTTGAACGACAAGCGGGACAAGTGAAAACGGACACGCCAGTGACCATGACACTTGACTACCTACCGGGCCAAACATGGACAGGCCAAGTAGATTATATTTATCCAACCCTTGACGCGAAAACCCGTACTGTGAAAGTTCGTTTACGTTTTAATAATGATAATGGTGTCTTCAAACCAAATATGTTCGCGCAAATTGCTATTCATACTACCGGTGATGGAAGTGCGCTACTTATCCCTAAAGAAGCACTGATTAGAACGGGTAATCAAGATAGAGTTGTACTCGCGTTAGGTCAGGGCAGTTTTAAGTCAGTAGCGGTTAGCGTAGGACGTTATGATAGTGAAAGTGTTGAGATACTTGCAGGTCTTAGCGAGGGAGAAGAAATCGTTAGCTCAGCGCAATTCTTGCTCGATTCAGAATCCAGTAAATCATCAGACTTTAAGCGTATGAATCATGATGACTCAACCGAAGATGATGACACGCCTGATTCGGTGTGGGTGTCAGCAAAAATACAAAGCTTGATGGCTGATCATAAAATGTTAACTTTAGTGCATGAAGCCATCCCCGAGTGGGATTGGCCTGAAATGACCATGGATTTTATTGCCACCGACGCGGTTGATTTTTCACAGCTTAACGTCGGCCTTAGTTTACATGTTGAAGTGACAAAAACAGCTGGTGGCAACTACCAAATAAGTAATATTCATGTTCCCGATGGCAGTGCAATGGCTGACACTGATCAAACTAACAACCATGAGGAAAGTATAGCTTCGGCAACCGTAACCGGCACCATCAACTCATTAATGCTTGAGCACGGTATGATCAATATCAGTCGCTCGGCCATTGAGAAATGGAATAGAGCAGCAGCAACCGTTGATTTTATCACTGATGATGGCGTCAGTTTAACTGGGCTTAGTCAAGGTATGTTGGTTAAGTTCAGCTTTGAAATTCGTGATGGCAACTTTGTTATTGTTGAAATCTCTCCCTTAACCGAAGGTGAAACATCAGCCGTAACTTCTAATATTGAAGCGCCTGCTGTTGATCACTCAAACCACTAATAAAGGAGTTAAACACTTATGATTGCTTCTATTATTCGTTGGTCAGTTGGTAATCGTTTTTTCGTGTTACTGGCAACATTTTTACTGGTTGGTGCTGGCTTGTATTCGGTCAGTAAAACCCCTATTGATGCTTTACCAGACTTGTCTGATGTACAGGTAATAATAAAAACCAGTTATCCAGGGCAAGCACCGCAGGTGGTTGAAGACCAAGTGACTTATCCTATGACAACAGCGATGCTGTCTGTACCCGGGGCGGTTACTGTACGGGGCTATTCTTTTTTCGGTGACTCGTACGTCTATGTCATCTTTGATGAAGATACTGATCTTTATTGGGCACGTTCACGGGTATTAGAATATTTAAGCCAAGTTGCGCCCAACTTACCTGCTGATGCCAAGCCACAATTAGGTCCTGATGCTACAGGGGTTGGTTGGGTATATTTGTATGCACTGGTTGATAAAACGGGGCAGCATGACTTAAGTCAATTACGCAGCATTCAAGATTGGTTTCTAAAGTTCGAGTTGCAAACCGTACCCGGTGTCTCGGAAGTTACCGCGCTTGGTGGTATGGTGAAACAATACCAAGTCATGGTTAATCCAGATAAATTACGCGCCTTTGGTATTCCGCTGTCGTTGATTCAAACGGCAATCAAACAAGGTAACCAAGAAATAGGTGCATCCGTTGTTGAAATGGCGGAAGCGGAATATATGGTGCGAGCGACCGGCTATATAAAAAGTGTTGAAGATCTAGAAAACATTCCATTGGGCGTGAATGAAAATGGCACCCCCTTACTACTAAAAGATGTTGCTGACATTGGCACGGGTCCACAAATGCGTCGCGGTATTGCTGAGCTTAATGGTGAAGGTGAAACCGTTGGCGGTATCGTGGTGATGCGTTTTGGCGAAAATGCTCAACAAGTGATTAATCGCGTAAAAGCTAAGCTTGAACAACTTAAAAAAGGTTTGCCTGACGGCGTTGAAATTGTGCCGGTTTATGATCGTTCAGCATTAATTGAACGAGCCGTTGATAACTTAGCTTATAAGTTACTCGAAGAATTTGCTGTTGTCGCGCTGGTATGTATTATTTTCTTGTTTCATGTTCGCTCTTCTTTGGTGGCTATCTTTAGTATACCTGTAGGTATATTAACGGCTTTTTTAGTGATGTACTGGCAAGGGCTTAATGCCAATATTATGTCATTGGGCGGCATTGCTATTGCCATTGGTGCTATGGTGGATGGCGCTATTGTCATGATAGAAAATATGCACAAACATATGGAGAAAACACCGCTTACCAAGGAAAACCGCTGGCAAATAGTGATTGAATCCGCCAGTGAAGTAGGTCCTGCGTTATTTTTTACCCTGCTGATAATCACGGTCAGTTTTATTCCGGTCTTTACCTTAGAAGCACAAGAAGGCCGAATGTTTGCGCCACTGGCATTTACCAAAACTTATGCCATGGCAGCCTCAGCAGCCCTCGCTATTACCTTAGTCCCAGTATTAATGGGTTACTTTATTCGAGGTAAAGTGTTGCCTGAGCATAAGAACCCAGTCAATCGTTTTTTAACTTTTATCTATATGCCAGCGCTGAAAACAGTATTACGATTCCCTAAAATGACTTTGTTAGCCGCATTGGCTGTATTGGCTGTTGGTCTTTACCCGCTCGATAAAATAGGTAGTGAGTTTATTCCGCCGCTCGATGAAGGCGATCTAATGTATATGCCAACCACTTACCCCGGTATTTCGATAGGGCAAGCACGTCAGTTACTGCAGCAAACGGATAAGCTCATCAAAACAGTACCTGAGGTAAAAACGGTGTTTGGTAAGGTTGGGCGAGCGGAAACCGCGACCGATCCAGCGCCATTAACTATGATAGAAACTTTTATTCAATTAAAGCCGCAAGAGCAATGGCGTGAAGGCGTTACTACCGAAAGCTTGAAAAAGGAGCTTGATGCGTTAGTGAAACTGCCGGGGGTAACCAATGCTTGGGTGATGCCAATAAAAACCCGGATAGATATGTTAGCAACCGGTATTAAAACCCCTGTTGGTATTAAAATCGCGGGACCTAAATTGAACGTTATACAAGATATCGGTCAGCAAATTGAAGAAATATTAGCAGATGTTCCGGGCACGGCTTCGGTGTATTCGGAGCGTGTTGCCGGTGGTCGTTATGTCAAAGTTGACATTCAACGTGGCAAAGCGGCTCGCTATGGCTTAAATATAGCGGAAATACAGCAAGTAGTCGCTACGGCTATCGGTGGTATGAACGTCACACAAACAGTTGAGGGCTTAGAGCGTTATCCGGTCAATTTGCGTTACCCGCAAGATTATCGTGATTCACCAGAACAGTTATCATTATTGCCTATTGTCACGCCGAATGGCCAACGTATTTCATTAGCTGATGTGGCTAATGTCTTTATTGAAGATGGTCCACCGGGTATAAAGTCTGAGAATGCGCGCTTAAATGGTTGGGCATTTGTCGATATTGAAGGCGTTGATGTCGGCAGCTATGTTGAAGCTGCTCAGAAAATTGTTGATGATAAACTTAAATTGCCAGCGGGCTATTCTATCGCTTGGGCTGGCCAGTATGAATATATGGAGCGTGCAAAAGCTAAATTAGCTTATGTGGTACCGTTAACTCTATTTATCATTATCATTCTGCTGTATTTAAACTTTAGAAATGTCGTTGAAGTGGCCATGATCATGGGCACGTTGCCGCTTGCTATGGTAGGCAGTATCTGGTTAATGTACTTAGAAGGCTTTAATTTTTCAGTGGCAGTGGGTGTCGGTTTTATCGCGCTCGCTGGGGTGGCGGTTGAGATAGGCGTCATCATGCTGGTGTATTTAAATCAAGCTTATCAAGCCATGCTTAAGGAGCATCAGGCAAACAATAGTACTGCCACTAAAGCCGATGTATTTGAAGCGGTATTACATGGTGCCGGCATGCGTGTGCGGCCCGTAATGATGACAGCAGGGACAGTCATTGTTGGTTTATTACCTATTTTATATGGCACAGGTACGGGTTCAGAAGTGATGAGTCGAATTGCTGCGCCTATGGTTGGCGGCATGTTCAGTGCGGTAATTTTGACCTTACTAGTGTTACCTGCTCTGTTTTACTTATGGCGTTCAAGCTCAATAACAGGTGATGGAGAAAGCGCAGCAAAACCTTTAAATTTACTAAAATCTAGTCGTAAATATCATAAATGGTTAATGTTGTTTTTAGGTGCCCAATTTGTTATCTGGTCTGTAACTGGCGCTTATATGGTGTTTTTTGATATAGATTATATCCACGGCGACACACTCGTTGTTACTCATCAAGATAAAATAGATCCTAGTAGCATCCACTTTTCATTAAAATCTCTATATAAAGAATATCCTAATGCTGAAAATGTCAGTGTGGATAAGTTGATTGATAAAAGTGTTTATCGTTTTATTGTTAATGACAATAACTATTTAATTGACGCATCTGATGGGAAATTGCTTTCGCCTATTAATAGGCGCTTAGCGATTGAGCTTGCTAAACACCATTATTCTGGTGACGGGGCGGTAAGTGAAGTTGAATTAATTAGTGAAAACCCACCATTTGAGTTGAACCCTAAAGCTTTACCCGCATGGCGAGTTAATTTTGATAACTTTGCTGCACCCACTCTATATATTTCAGAGCAGAATGGCATGCTTGTTGGAAAGCGACATGAGTTTTGGCGGCTGTTCGATTATATGTTTCGCTTCCATGTCATGGATTATGATGATGGAAGTATTGAAAACTACCTGCTTTTTTGGGTCACTTTATTTGGCGTTTTAGCGGCTATTAGTGGTTTGCTTCTCACCTATTTTAGAGTTTTTAAGAAAAATAAATCTGAAGAAAATAATAATAATATATCAAGTGAGGGTGCCTAATGCCTTGGTTAAGAAAAATTCATAAATGGGCCTCAGTGCTTGTAGGTATTCAATTTCTACTTTGGCTTTTAAGTGGGGTTTATTTTAATGTAATGGACCATACAGAAGCTGCCGGAAATACCTATAAAAGCCACGCACATCAGAGTAATAGTGTAAGTCGTGAACAACTGGTTGAACTTAAGAATGTACTAACAACATTTCAAGCTAGTAACTCAATAGAGCAAACGTTTTTACTGGGCAAACCTTATTACCTTTTAACGCATGAAGCCAACTTGTATAAAAACTTTAAACACAGCTATACATTGGTTGATGCCTATTCGGGAAAACAGGTTGAAATTAATAGCGACTTTGCGAAAGTATTAGCTGAACAGTCCTATAATGGACCAGGTAAAGCCTCTGCCATCAAGTTGTTAAATCCTCCCATAGAAGACTTTCCAAAAGAAAAAAATTCAGCGTGGCAAGTCAACTTTTCCGATGATATTAACACTAGTGTTTATGTTGAATCAGGCTCTGGTCGTATTGTTGGACATAGTGATGACCATAAAAGGTTAGCTGATATATTTTTCATGCTCCATTTTATGGATTATGGTAATGAAGGAAGCTTCAATAATCCACAGATTATCATCTTTGCCTTTATTACGCTCTGGCTGTCATTAACTGGGCTGATTTGGACTATCGATTTAGGATTACGTGGTCAATATAAAATTAAATTTTTTGCTAAGAAGCAAGGAGTTAAACTTTTCGATAAGCATCAAAAAAGCATGGGAGAAGTAACCTTATCAAGCCATACCAATTTGCTTCACGGCTTAATTGAGCATGATATAGCATTACCTTCAACTTGCGGAGGTGGTGGCACCTGCGGACGTTGTAAAGTGATGATAAGCCCTGTTGTTAAAGCTACATCAGCAGATAGCTTACACTTTAACGATGATGAATTACGACAAGGCTATCGATTAGCATGTCAACATTTCAGTAATGATGTTGAACATATGACGTTAATCGATGTTACGGATGCCAAGAAACATTTGTTACAACTAACATCTAACTGCTTTATTAGTCCCTATATTAAAGAGTTAAGATTTAAAGTGGCTAATGGTTCAGCTTTAACCTACAAAGCGGGGGCATTTATGCGGTTTTTAATTCCAGCAGCAAAAGGTGTTTCTGTCCCATGTGATTTGCCGGAAGAATTAAAGCCTCACTGGCAGCATATTGAATTGCTAGAATACCAACACCTTGCTTGTACTCGAAGTTACTCCTTAGCTGAGCCCTCAATAGACAATGATGAGCTAGTCTTTACCATAAAGATACAATCGGCACCTAACCACACGGTATTACCTGGTGTAGGGTCAAGCTATCTTTGCAATTTAACGGTTGGCAAAACGATAGATGCAATAGGGCCATTTGAAGAATTTTTCGTGAAAGAACCCAGTAAAAATACTATGGTATTGCTCGGTGCTGGATCAGGCATGGCGCCTTTAAAAGCCATTATTGAAGAACAAATACTAAAAATAAACAACAATACTCAAGATGAACATGTTGGTAATATTCACTTTTTCTACGGTGCGCGTAAAGAAAGCGACTTATTATATGAAGAGCATTTTTATAAGTTAGCAGAAGAATATAAGTATTTTCATTTTTATCCAACCCTATCTCAAGCTGATGAACAATGGCTCGGTGCAACGGGCTATGCACAGGAAATACTTGCGCTTAATTTAGACAATTTAGGTGCATTAGATGATATCGACTTTTATTTATGTGGGCCAGAGGGGCTAATGAAAGCGACAATCACTTTATTAAAGGCAAATGGAGTAAAGGATAATGCTATAGCCTATGACGAATTCATTTAAGTGAAAGTGAATTTCAACGAGGCACAATAGTAGAAATTTATTTAAAATGTCACTTAGTAAGCCATTGTAAAGGGCAATAACCAATAAAGTGATTGTAATTATCAATCCCTAATCACAATCACTTTATTGGTTACACTTAAGAGTAGAAAAGTCTCGACCGCTATGTCAACAAGCGACCGAGACTATGGTAGTTGCTAGTACTTATGTAAACTTTATATGCGCTCTCTCTTTAAAACAGCTAAGCAAAGACGGATATTAAAGTGAAGAATATCAATACTGTTAGTTTAGTAGCATACAGTAAACTCTTAACATTCGTTGAGAGTGATATTATTTATAAAGTTCATCAACCCGAGCAAAGGTAAAATAATAAATATTTTATCAAAACGACGAAGGAATATGACTAGCTTTTAATAATCATTATTTTTAGCTTTATAAATTTATTTTTTGAGGTTGATTTAGGCATGTTCTAGCATAGCTAAAGCTAGTTACTTAGCTAAGTAACTAGCTGATTAGTTAACGTAAATTATTAGAAACGGTAGCTCATTTTTACGAAGCCTCTACGCCCTAATAGATCATAAGTCATAACATCTGTATTCGCGTCGTTCCAAGAGGTTAAATAAGGTGCTTTTTTATCAAATAGATTATCAATACCTGCTGATACGACTAACTCATCATTGACCATATACGAAGCTCCAATATCTGAATAAGTCAAAGAATCAACTGATTTTCCAAGTGGATCAAAATCCCCCCCATTGACATCGTCAGCACCGCCAATATATCTCAGTGAGTACGTCGCTTGCCAATTATCACCCAATATAGAAAAACTGAAATTACTACGCCATTCGGTATAACTTCCTTGATCTTCAGTAATAAAACCAACTTTGTCTATGGTTGGCTGACCGGCGAATGGTGTACTTTCGTGAGTCAGTAACCTTGTAATATCTAAAGTGCTTTTAGTGGTGAATCCTAAGATATCAGTTTTATATTTGATATTGAAGTCGACGCCACTAACCTTTTCTTTAGCGGCATTAACCGGACGTTGATTTAACTCGCTGACTTGCTTAGTAATTGGATGGCGGGTAAAAGTGTCACAAAATTGAGCATTTCCTTTCGGATCTTCATAACATAATTTCAACATATCAGAGCCATTGACCGAGGTGATTGAATTGTCAATTTCAATGTTGAAATAATCAAGTGTTGTTGATAGTCCTTCTATCAATTCTGGCTCCCAAACCAAGCCAATAGTAGTTGTATCAGCAGACTCTGCCCCTAGACTTGGGTTGCCGCCAACACTTGTTAAAACAGTTGTACCATCTTGAATAAAATTAGCTGGCACACCTGCCGCTTGACAGTTTGTTGCAATGGCTCCACTAGCATTTTCACAAGGATCAATTGTGCGTAAATTTTCTCCATTTGTACCGCCAAACAACTCTGTTATTACTGGTGCTCTGAAAGAAGTTGATTGGACCCCTCGGAGCATCAGGGAATCATTGATGTTCCATGTGATCCCTAATTTATAAGTAGATTCTGAACCGACGGTACTGTAATCCGAGTATCTCGCTGCAATTTCTGCCGTTAAATTTTGCACTAACGGCAAATCAGCTAATAGCGGCACAGATAACTCGATGAAAGCCTCAGTTACATCGTAATTACCGTTAATGGGATCTTCTTGTCCATTAGCTAATACAGTGGAGTCTGGATCTCTCCAACCTTTTTCTGAACGCTTTTCAGCTCCAATTGCAAAACCTAGTATTCCCGCGGGTAGCTCATATAGGTCGCCATATAAGTTTGCCGTCCAGCTACGCATATCATTGCCACCAGTTCCTTCTCTTCGGTATTTTACGTAATCAATAACCTCTTGATTTAATTCATTTAAACCAAACCAATCACCGCAAGGAATACCGTTGTTGTTATCATAAGTACAGATATTATCATCTAAAGTTTGTGCGGCCTTTTCAGGGTCTATATCGAATGTCCAGCCATCCGTGCCAGTATTTCGGCCATAGTTATACGAAATATCCCATTCCCAGCCATTGTCTAATTCACCCGCTAATCCCAACACTATGCGAATGGTATCTGTTTCTTGAAAAAAATAGGGTGCGCCAAGCTCAGTATTTCTTCGTCTTTGAAATTCTAAATCCTGACCTGTAGGGTTATATGCAAAATCAGCATCAACTTTGATACCGGCGAAGCCATTGCGGGGGGTTACTATTTGCTCTCCTTTGCGTTTGGTATACATTGTTTCTGTAAATAATTTGATAGAGTCGTTTATTTCATAATTAACAAAACTTGAAATGTTGATTCTTTCCATTGGACTAACGGCATTAAGATATGGGATCCATGTAAAACCATGCTCGGCGCTATCATATGGACCATACCAATCACCATTAGTTTCGGTATCTGGCTTTTGATTGAATTGGACTTGGCTTCCGTCAGCTAATAATGCTCGCCCACCCTCAGTTGTACTACTACCGAAGCATTCAAACTTACCATCTTCAGTACCAAATTTTGCGCATTCAACACGATCTGATTGGCGTACGGCTTCAGTATTCGAGTAATTAAGACTTAATACTGCGTTGCCTCGATCAAAATTCCCACCTAATGTTAAGTTTAAATCTTGACTACCACCATCCCCTTTATCGGTAAAGCCAGCCTTTGCATTAAATTCAGCACCATCGAACTCTTTTTTAGTTATAATATTAACAACACCGGCAACCGCATCGGCACCATATATTGCCGATGCACCATCCTTTAATACCTCAATACGCTCAATCATAGCAGTTGGTATCATATTTAAATCTACAGAGCTGTTTGCTCCTGTACCACCGCCGACAACACGACGGCCATTAAAAAGTACCAACGTTCTCTTAATACCTAAGCCACGTAAATTCACCTGCGCAGTACCGTAGCCTCCATTCGTCCAGTATGCATTGGTTGCGTTACCAGCAACACCGGCAGAAAAAGACATCTCTTGTAATAAATTCTCGACATTAGAAATACCAGACATACTGATTTCTGCGGACGTTATGACTGAAACAGGACTTGCCGATTCCATGTCAACACGCTTGATTCTTGAGCCAGTAACTTCTATTCGTTCTATTTTTTCATTATTTGATTCTGCGGCTAACGTGAACGTTGGGGCATTGATTATTCCTGAAATAATCAATGCCTTACTAATACTAGAGGGCTTAGCTATTAAATGTTTCATATTATTATCTCTCTTTTATTGTTTGTGTCTATATATCGTTCACCAAATATTGTTTACCATAGGTGGTTACATATTAAACACATATTTTATACTACACTATACTAGTATATACAACAGCATGGTTTTATTATTTTTTAAACTTGTATTAACTGAGGAAATGAGAAAGAATGTATGCGTGTAACGTTATGCTAAAAATGTATATGCATATTGTGGTTAGTACATTAATAGTTATAATTTGTATTTTTATGTGGTTTAGTGGTTAATTAGGTAGCTAGCTAAAATTATGGCGCAAGCAAAGTATAAAGAGATAGCAGACTTCATAAAGAAACAAATTGACACTAAAGTTTGGTCTGAAGGACATAAAATCCCTTCTGAAACAGATTTGTCTGCAAGTTTTTCCGCGAGTCGGATGACAGCGCGAAAAGCCGTTGATGAAATAGCAAATATTGGTCTATTAAAGCGGATCCCGAGTGTTGGCACATTTGTCAAGGCAACACCCGCTAAAAGCTCTTTATTAGAAATTAAGAATATTGCTGATGAAATATCAGCGCGTGGGCACGATCATAAAATGACAGTCCTTAGTAAGATGACATTAATTCCTAATGAGGCAATAGCTAATACCTTGTCATCTCTTGATTCAAAAGTATTTAAAATACTCATCATTCATTCTGAAAATGGTATTCCGATACAACTAGAAGAACGATATGTGAATGCCCAAATAGTCCCTAAGTTCTTAGAGCAGGACTTTTCAAAAGTAACAGCGAGTGAATACTTGGCGTCTGTTTGCCCATTAACGGACGCTGAAATTGAGGTGGAAGCTATCATGCCTACTAAAATACTACGGCATAATTTGCATATCGAAGAGAATATACCCTGTATAAAAGTTTCGCGAAGTACCCAATCAAATGGCTATCCGATAAGCTTAGCGATTCTATATTACCCTTCAGATAAGTATAAGTTAACAAGTAGTATTCACCTGAAGAGATAAAGATTATTAGCGACTCTTTCTTTACAAATACTCAGCAGGGTGAGCAAGCAGGGTATAAAAACGACTGAAATAACCACGTGGTGTAAAGCACATGGTGACCAAGGTATTTGGGCGATGGCCGCCTACTTTAACAGCGCAACAGTACCAAATACTTAGCGCGATTGGTTAAATCAAAGCAAAATAAAACAACTAGAGGAACAAATAATGATAAAAACTAAATTACCTATGTTGATTGTTTACTTAATGAGTCTTGGTGGCGCAAGTGTCAGTATGGCCCAAGAGATTGAACATAGTGCAGAACAAAAACATCAAAGGTTTATCGGTATTGAGTCACCCGCTGGAAAAGTGGTTAGGCAATTTCATCAAGCATTGAAAACCAGCGATAAAGTTACCGCACGTCGATTATTAGCTGACGAGGTGATGATTTTTGAAGGTGGTGGGGTTGAGCGCTCAGCTGATGAATACGCCCAGCATCATATGTTGTCTGATATGAAATATATTGCCGCCATCAACAGTGAACTGCTTGAGCATAACGTGAAAGTTATCGGCGATAGTGCAGTGTCAATGTCGCGTAGTAACACTAGCGGAACTTATAATGGCAAAGCGCTTAACTATCAAAGTATGGAAACCATGATACTAGAAAAACAATTGGGCGATTGGAAAATAATTCATATCCACTGGTCAAACTAGTGGTTTTATGCCTCTCTTGGAAACTCTGTTGCTTTGATAAGCAACAGAGTTTTAGCGTTTGCCTATACTCTATTCGGCGTGTAATAGTTTTTTAGTTCACCGCTCTCACAGAAGAGCTGCCGCTAATGAGGGGGCTTTACTCAAAATGCTTGAATTACCGCAGAGCCTTTTCAACGGTTATTAAGTCTATATTCTGACTGTGCAGTGGGGGCATTTTGTCATAGCACCACCTAACGGCCAGGCCAATTTATCTCTGTCACTTGGTTCGATTGATTTTAGTTATCTGTAAAACTCATCCTTACAAGCTTATTATTGCCCCGAATTCAGTTCAGTATTTCCCTGTCACTAAAAGCTATATTTTGCACTCAGCCCAAAGGTTCGTGGATTTAAATAGACATTACGTCGGGTGCCAAAAAAGCTCTTTTCACCCAAAATAATAGCGCTATCTTCGTTAGTCAGATTTCGGACCCATAAAAAAACGCTTATACCATTGTCTAAGGGTTCTAAACCAACACTGGCATTCATAACGCCAAAGCCGTTGACCTGCCCGATAGCAAGCAGATCACCATTGGCAAGTGTTATTTGTGATAAGCCATCTAGGTCGGTATTGTAATTATCCTGATAGTTATAACTTAGCGAGGCGGACAACTCTGCGTTAAGTGAAGGTAAGGGATAATAATACTGCGCACTTATATTGAAGGTATAATCTGAAACACTCGGTAATTTTGCGCCCGACAGGTCTTCACCGTTACTGCCACCTGCGGGAAATTTGGTAAATTCTGCATCAAGTAAGCCTAAGGCAACATTGAGTTGAAAGTCAGGGGTTAGTCGATACGTTAGATCAAACTCTAAACCACGTGTTGCTACCTGTGCGGCATTACGGATGCTTAAGGCCGTTGTGCCCGCATCAAGGTTGATCAGCTGATTGATTTGATAATCGTCATAGCTTGAATAGAAAAGCGCACTGCTAAACGTTATGCGTTGATCTAATAGGTGCCCTTTAATGCCGATTTCATAACTTGCGACGGTTTCTTTATCAAACGCTATGCCGGCGTCAAGTTGTGCCTGAGTTAAAAAATCAACATTATAACCGCCGCTTTTATACCCCGTGGCGTACTTCAGGTAAGCATTAATCTGCTCGCTCAGGCGATAGTTTAACGATACTAACGGCGAAAAATCGTTATCGCGTCTTTTATCAATGACTTGACCATTGGCTAAATTAAAAATGGGAATAACGGCGATGCCAGTAGCGGGATCTATGCTTGATACTGTCCAATCAACGGTTTTTTCTTCGCTAGAAAAACGAAAACCCAAGTCCAAGGTAAAGGTATCATTGAAACGGTAACTGCTGTTATAAAATGTCGCAAAACTCTTTGTTTCAACATTGCCTACCGTACTGAGCACGCCAGGCTGAAATGCATTTAACATCGCAATTGAACTAGGATCGCCTAAGGCCGCACCCGCCTCAAAAATACGACGTGGCACACCAGTAAAAAGAGCAAGCGTTTCATCCCCCACGGTTGGTAATCTTTTGGTGTCAGCGTCTTGTTGATAGTAATACAAACCTGCGACATATTGAAAATCGCCTACAGGTGAAATCAACTGAAACTCTTGACTCCATTGCTTGTAGTCATCAAGGTAATCTAAATAGGAAACAGCGGCACTGGAAAAGTCAAAATCATTAATATAATGCAGGTAAACCTCGCGATGACCGGTAATTGACTTGATGGAATAATGATTAGCTATGCGCCAGTCAATGGTCAGCATTTCTCCTTTAATGTCTCTGTCTTCATTAGGGTCAACATCAAAACTGACCTTGTTGCGCGCGACAGCTTCCGAGTTTTTAGCACTCCCTAAGGTGTTGGTAATGGGCTCACCGTCAAATGACAAACGCTCTGAACGTAATCGATCAAAAGAAAAATTCACTTCAAGGTTATCAAAAGGTGTTGCCTTTATTTGTCCTCGATATGCGTAGCTGTCTTGCGCATCTAACCAATTTCCAGTGCTAATATTTTCGGTAAAGCCTGAGCGTTGATATTGATTAAAACTAAACTTAGCCGCGACATTATCACCCAGCGGTGTGTTAAGCATGGCTGTATGCTGTTTTAAGTCATAATTACCGATAGAAAAGCCGACGGTCCCGGAAAATTTATCATCTGGTTTTTTGGAGATAAGGTTGATTGCCCCTGCAACATTATTCTTACCAAATAGCGTGCCTTGAGGGCCCCTAAGTACCTCAATACGCTCCAAATCTAATAAGTCTTGATTATGTGCCGGCGATTGTCCGATATAAACACCATCTAAATACAGACCCACTCTGGCATCAAAACCAATATTGCGACTAGCTGAGCCTACCCCGCGTATTGAAATACTGGACGAAAAATCATTGGTGGTGATCATGGTTAAATTGGGCACAAATTCGGCAATTTCATTTAATTGGCGTATACCTGTTTTAGCCATATTGTCACTGTTAAAACTTGCGATTGAAATCGGGACTTGCAAAATATTTTCAACCCGTTTTTGTGCGGTAACGGTGATCACTTCTATACCGGTGTTTTGCGTGCTGTTATCTTTCACACTTGTCAGCTTTGGTGATTGGTACGCCGATACTGTCGCGCTTAATATCGTGATTAAAGGTAACGATAATTTTAATGTCTTGGTTGACGTTTGACGCGAAAGTTGCACATAACCCATAGAGCTTTTCCTTTATAACAGACTAACTTTTAATGGTGATTTTTAGAACCATTATGTTAAACAAGAATATTTTCAACGATTAACATTAATAAAAAAAACAAACTGAAGCGTCTGGTGTATTGAAAAGCATGAGGAGCAAACCACAAAGGCCATACTTCTTGGCGAAAGCCTTGTGGCATTTCACTAGGGCGTGGTTGATTAAAAACTTTACATGTTTGTAGCAGCGTTGGTAACGCCAATAGCAATAGGAAAACCCCAATGCCTAAATAGCCATTGATATAAAGATAACTAGCTAACAGGTATTGACTTAACATGATGATTTGGGCAACTTTGCGAGACTTACTGTCTCCTAATAATACCGGCAGCGAGTAAATGCCTTTGCTTTTGTCCATGGCTATTTTATCTATATGTTTACCAAAAATAACCGCTGTTGGTGCCAAGGCGTATAAGGTACCTATCAGTGCCGATGCCATGCTCCATTCGCCACTGGCAACGAAATATGTCCCGCCTACCATTAATGGTCCCCAAACCAGTAAAACTGACAATTCGCCTAAGGCAAGCTTCTTTAAGGGCCAGGTATAAAATAGTACAAAAAAGGCCCCAACAAGCATTAACCAGAGCACTTCAACGCCGCGTAAATAGATGATCACTGCGCCACAAGATATCGCTAATAAACCCGTAACAATGATATAGCTCATCAATTGCTTTTTACTGAGCAATTTACCTTCTAATACGTGAGTGCCATATTGAGTACGAAAATAATTACCTTTATCCACACCTTTAATTGAGTCTGTGTAATCGTTGAGTAAATTATTGGTTGCATGGGCAAGCACCAAACCTAAAACACATAATATTGAAATTTCGAGGTCAATTGCACCGTGACTTAGCGCGATAAGTATGCCAATAATTGCCGAGCTAAATGTCATAATGGTGACAGAAAATCGTGAGGCAATTAGCCAACGAGTAATTATTCCAAAACTATCCCACTGTGTTTTATCAACTTGCGGTACTGTTCTTAATGCTTGAACCCAAATGGCTTGTGACATGCTAAATTCTCCGTAGCGGTTAGGCTTTCATCAGACTATCAAAAATCACTTCAATTCGATTTTTTTCTGCTTCGTAACTTCGTTCATGACAAAAGGGACAATTGTCGGTTTGTTTACTCGACTCAACAATGACATAGTCAATGCCACAGTCTGGGCAGGTGACGATATAGGTACTTTCTTTGGTCGAAATTTCATTTAAGATATTTAAGCACTCGGCAAGGTCGACAACCGTAGTATCTGTGATCTCAATATTGAACTCTGCGTCTAATATATTGAGAAACATAATTTGTGTTTTTATTAGAATATTACTGTCGATATTCGAATACCAAGGGGTTCTTAGCGCTTTTCTTTGAAAATGATACTCCGAGCTTAAAATAGCTTTATAGATAATCATCCATAAAGAAAATTGCCGAAAATGATTTTTTGTTCTTAATATTTTATTGGCTGATAATGAGCCTTTTGTCGCGATTACACTACCATCGTCGATGATTTCTTTTGTTAAGCCAGCAATACGAGATTCAGTGACCCCAGTAAGCATTTTTACCTGTTGAGGGCGTAAACCAAAAGTGATCAGCGTTTTTGCCTGTAATAAGTTTTCTGTCGTTACTTTCATAATTAAGCTCTTAACTTGCCAAGTAGGAGTTTTGCTAAGGAAATCATTTGGGCATTGTTCGATTCGGGCATGAGAAGTGGCTGTTTTAATGCTTGCTCTGTGCCTCGATAAACATAGATATAATTATTATTAAGCAGGGTTTTGGTAATTTCCTCATTAGATTGATTCGCTAATAAGATTAACTCATCCACGGTTAAGCCTGATATCAACTGAGCGGTGCTAATATCATTTCGGGCAGCTTCTCGTAACAAAAAGAACTGTGTTTTTTGATATGATTTAATTTTTTTTACTTGAATTGACGCGGTATTAAAAAAATTATGTAGCATCGCGTTATGGCTTTTTTCAAGCCTAAACATCAAAAGTGAATGGTTAGTGGCTTTTTCAACGTCGTTTAAAGGCGTCGCCATTAAATTTGATAAAAATGACTGCGAGAATTGCGTGAAAATTTGGCTAATCGAAATATCAATTTTTGCTAAACTACGGCTGATTAATAAGATGGCATAATTAAGCGCATAAATGTCTGCATTATAAGTTTTTTCATCGAGCGTTACCGGCATGAATGACGCATCTATCGAGCGAGCCGAACCGGCCATTTGTATAATTTTCGTTGGGTAACTCATTACTGCTCCATAAATTTAATTGAAGAGACAAGAAATGCTTAACTAATGTACAGTTATTATATGTGGAGATAGAAAAGTTGACTTGATATAACGCAAGTTAAAGATATAAAGAGATAAATAGTATATTTGTGCCATTTATTTAGTGTAATAATCAGCGTAGATGACAATCAAGTCATCATAGGTAGTGAAAGTGTAGCTAAAGGGGCACTTTCACTTAACAGGCAGGTTAACATTTAAAACTGATAAGTTACAGCGGTGGTTAGTCGGTATGCATCATAGTCATAGTTGGAGAAACCATTACCAAGTACATTAATAATACGGTCTATATCATATTGTGCGCGCCAATCGTCTTCGCTAAACTTTTGATACAGTACACTAAAGTACCAGTTTATTCGCTCTGAATAATCATAATCCGCATATAATTTGATGTCTTGAAAGTTGCTCACCAGCTCTTTGTGATTGTCACTGGCATTTAGCGACAAGGAATCGATTTGCGTTATACCGCTGGCATAGGAATAGCTGTAATCGGCACCTAGACTTAACTTACCATCAGCGAGTTTTTCAACGGCTAGCGTTATACCTAAACTATCAGATTTGTCATCTTGACGATTCAGCCAGTCGATATCACTGTACCAGTAACTACCTTGACTGTGGTTTTCTTGCCACTGGTTATGACTATAAACGGCGAATGAAATATGCTTTGATAATTGTGAACTAACGGTAAGGTCAACACCGTTGCGCTTATTTGCTATTAATCCTATATCCGTGTGTTGGTATTGGTCGCGGGCGAAATAACCTTCAATAGCGACTTCAGTGCTGATGAGCACGTCGTTTGAGCTATTGCTAAAAGGGTTAAAAGAGACATAAGCTTTGGCTTGCTCTCGTGTGCGATCTGCTTGGTTATATTTTTGCATGGCCAAGGCACTATCAATTGGTGAGGTTTGGTCAATCCGGTTATAGTTGCTGCCATCACGAAATTGTTTCGAAAGCTCAACGAAAACTTGATTAAATGGTGCAAAATGACTGGAGACTTTAAACCAAAACTTTTCATCATCGGTGTTTTTTCGGTCTTGTAAATCACGTTCTTTTTTCGCTAACTGCCACCCCATAGATAAATGAGAGCGGAGGGTAAAACGATATTGCGCTTCCATTGTCAGCTTTTCGTTTTTAAAGCTATAGGGCTTATTAGTAATCAAGTCAGGCAAAACAACACTGTCAGTCAATAGCTGTTGATAAGTATTAATTTGTGTTTTATTGTCACGGTCTTGCAGCCGATAGTTAGCCGTTAAACGCCAGTTATTATCGGTTTTGTACAGGGCTTTTAAATGTGTTGAAAAAGTATTTATTTTACCGTCTAAACCCGTGGTGGGTAAGCTGTTAACTGCCAGTAAATCATTTGAACTATAAGCTAAAAAATCATCCGTTTGTGAGAGTTGCCCATAAATCAATCGCGCTTGCAGGGTTAAATTATTATCGCGGTAATTGCCAAAAATACTGATTTGGTCAAGCTTATTATCGGGTGCTGTAGATAACTGACCACTATTGGCAGCACCGAATAAAGTGCTATATGGACTCTGCCAATTTACCGCGGTGAGCTTATTACTAAAGTCGCTGTGATAATAATTAACCAATATAGTACCAGCGTCATATTGATAATAACTGCCGGCATCGAGTTGTTTATGCTGCTGGTCTATTGCGGTCGGTAAAATAACAGTTTTAGTGAGGATATTGCCACTGGTGGTGCCTAAACCTTGTTTATCTTGGTGTTGATAATCAATATAGCCTTGCCAGTTATTGCTAAAGTCAGCGGCTACCGCTAGCTGCCAATTTTCTCTTTCTATTTGCTGGTCAAACTGTGAAAGCTGCTGATTAGACATTTCAGTGGTCGTTGCTACTCGTTGCCAGTCGGCGGGCAAAAGCAACGAGTCACTACCGGCATTGGTAAAAGGCGTTAAGCCTTGCGCATAACCAAACTGATTAAGACTCTGGTAATTTAAGGATACTTTATAGCTCTTGGGTTTAGCTGCTGATAAAGCAAGATAACTATTATCTTTGCCTAAATCTTTAGCGTTAACTTTATATTGGGTACCTGAGCTTGTTTGAGATAGTTCAGCATCAAGGTGAGCGTAAGCACCGTCTTTTTTTTCGCCAGTTACGGTCGAGAAATGACCATTATCTTCAGAGTTATTTGATAATTTAACGGCAATTTTTGCTACAGAGTTAGTATTATCAGGGCAATATTTGCAAAGCCATTGGTCTTTTTCCACTTTTTTGGTATTGGCATTTTGTAAACGAAAATCCATTGCCAAGCTAGTTGCAGTAAAGCCAACACAAATAGCAAGCGTGACGCTATTAAAGAGTGATTTATAGGCGGCATTATTCATCGGTAATCTCCTTAATACTATCGTTGAAAAGTCCGGCCAGCAGGGTGGTTACTGCCGTGTATTAAACTATGACAATTCATGCAACTTTGTCCAAGGGCAAATGCACTTTGCGTATTGTTAACAAATTCACTACCGGCAATTGCGGTTGACGGATGATCTGCAGGTGTATGACAATCTTGACATAATTGTGGTGTACGTTGCTTAAGCATATTGGCATTAATAGCACCGTGAGCATCATGGCAAATAGAACAATCTTCGCTTACAGGGGCATGCTCCCAAAGCACAGGACCGCGTTTTTCACTGTGGCATTGATAACAGGTTTGATTAATGGACGGACGGTTGAGCTCATGTTCAGCAAAAGAGCCGTGCGGATTATGACAATCAGCGCAAGCCATTTGGCCCCATTTTAATGGGTGACTCGAACGTTTATTGCTGGCATGCAATTGTTCTTTATGACAACTACCACATAATGTATTTTGTTGTTGTTTAAATAACACCGGATCTTGGCTTTTATGAACCTGATGACAAGAGGCGCAGGGAACTTGCTCACTTTGATGAGCACTACCTTGCCATGCTAGGCGTTGTCTATCTTCATGACAACTCAAACAAACACTGTTTTGTTTATCGGCATCAACAAGAGAATCAGTGCCGAAGGTAATAACTGGCTCTCTGAGTTTGCCTTTTCTAACTCTTGACATGTGTTTGCCCGCAGGACCATGACAAGTTTCACACTGTAGTTCTGCAAAGGGGGAGTTTTTCACATCTTGACGGCCATGCACATTATCAAAAATGCCCATAGCACTTTTATCAGATGCGCCGTCATGACATTTTAGACAGCTGTCAGCCCCTTTTTTAGAATATTTTCCTTGCATAAACTTTTTAACGAGTAATTTATCAAGTTGCTGTGCTGTTAAAGGCTTAGCTGCTTTTACTGTTGTTTCTGTGGTATTTTTTTCGGCAAAACTTTGCGTTGGCAGGAGAGAGCTAAAAAATATGATTGCTAAAATGATGTTAAGAATCTCACGCATGGGATTTGCACTCTTATTTTTAAATTTTATATCTAAAAAATTATCGTTGAAGTAGACCAAGAGCACATGGCTCTTGGTCTGTGTTGCTATCACTTCACTAGGCTATTTAATATCATGAACTATGTCGACACCAAATTCTGTACCAATAGCGTGACATACGGCACATGACTCGACCTTATTTGCTTGCGCAAATGTAGCGGCGCCAAAAACACCACCATTTTGCATCATATGATCTATGAGCGCCTGTCCCTTAGTATCAATACTGCCTTTAGCTGGGTCAATTAATCCAGGTAAGCTTGGGTCAATTAAACCTAATTTTACATTCAGGTGACAACTTCCACAGACAACCGCTGTTGGACTCACATAAACATTTGTATTGGCACCACTGGCAATAGAAGCACGGGTGTTTTGTTGTAAGGGCAAGTCGTACTGGGTGTTGGCGTGGCATTGAATACAGTTATCAATGTTGCCAGGGAAGTGATCTATTTGCTGTGGGTTAGAGTCATCGAGTGCATTTTTATCTAAACTAGAATGAAAACGATGAACATGGCGTTTTAAATCACCTAAACCTCTAAATCCAATACGTGTCGCATTATGACAGGTTTTACACTGCACTAAGTCGGTAGCACCATGATGGAATTTGTTATCGGCATGACAGCTTTGACATGCAGTGATATCAGCGCCAATTTTATCGTAGCCTGCTGCTGTTATCGTACCGTCACCTTTAAAGAAGGCTATCGCAGGTGTGACGTCAATTTGTGCAACATCCATAGTGGCCGTTTCCGGTGAGTCACAACGCACTACAGCACCGTCTTTTTCGTTGATACACACCAGAGAGTCAACAGGGGTGACTGAGACAGTATCTGTTACAGTAATACCAGATAAAATCCCAGATGCGGCACAAGTAAATAGCCCCGCACCGTCTGGTACACAAGTATTTAAGGCAATGAGTTTCTCCGTTAACTGGTAACCTGTCCCATCGTCCCAATTAATAGCGATAGCACCATTATCAGTACCATATTGGTATTTGCCGAATTTTGCACCTTCGGGTGTATCGACATTGCTAATATCACGCAGGGCCGCAACGGGTGAACCTTCTAAAGTCACCATGACATCAACTTCAATATCACCGGTGTTAAGATCAATTCTGGCCGCTTTCGCTTCAGTGACAATAGCGGTACGGGCGTTAGCAATATCAACCATCACTTCAGTATGATTGCTTGCTATAGAAGAGAAGCCAGAGACACCATGACAACCTTGGCATAAACTACTGTCTGCTTGCGCGCCGGCAAGGTGACCGGTGCCGGTGGCAAAATCTACATCATCATGGCAGGAACCACAGGCTTCGATTGACGGTTGAGATTTCCAGTTTATCGCCTCTGGGGTTTCGGTATTGGTATCATCATGACAATTGGTACAATTACGAATATCTTGTGGGATACGGGTGCCAGAGTAATCATGTTTACTGTCACGATAGCCCCAAATGGCATATTCACCACCATTTACAACCGATGGTAAGTTAGCACCACGATGAATTTTGTGAACCATCACTTTAAAATCAACACTTTCACCACTATTTGCATCTACCGTGCCTGGGTTGTGGCAGGTAACGCAATAAGCGGTATCAACACGCCCGCCACCATGAAGTGCTAACTCTCCATGACAACCATTACATGTTCCTTCAACCACCATTTTACGATTCGTAATACCCGTCGTTGCCCCAGTAGAAGGTTGCCAGTCAAATGATCGGTTCATGGTCGGAAAACCATTGCCACTGATTTGAAAGGCAATTCTATGGGTGTAGTCGGCATTGTAAGTAACCGCAATGGGTGAGGTAACCTTTAGCACATTAGTGGCGAAAGTATAACGATAACTGCCGTCATTATTATTAGTAAAAACGCCGCCGTCAGCATTGGCTGTTTCTGACGTTGCCTGGACCGTATCTACAGTGCCGGAGCCGTTGTTAGGGTCTGTTGGTGCACTTTCGGTTCTATTGATATAGCTTTGCCATTTAGAAGATTCACCGCTAACCGCATCGATAGGGGTGAGTTGCGCTAAGGTAAAGCGCACTTGCTCGCTTTTAAGTGCGCTATAACCGACACCAACATCATCTTCTATGGAAAACTCAACGGTTAAACTACCATCTTCGGCAATAGTGGCATTGCTAATGGCTGAGTCCATTACCGATGTTTGTCTTGAAGTTGTTGGTGTGACTTGACCCGCAGGGCCTTCTGCTCCAGTAGGACCTTGAGCTCCAGCAGGGCCTTCAGCGCCTGTATCACCGTCACTACCACAGCCAGAAAGTACCAGTACACAAACCAGCGCAAAACTGGAAAATAATACTTTCAGCTGCCATTTGTTTTTATTTTTCATGATAATAAGCTCCATCATCAATTGAGAGTCATTGTGTTTAAATATGATTTAACCGTTAAGTCCCTTAACTACTTATAAAAATCTATATTTTAGCCATTACTGCCAGTTTTAATGGTGTTTGAACATTATCTATATAATACGGCTTTGATGACTTTGCTAAGGGTATTGATAATTGTCTATTTTCACTGTTTTTTGGGGATAACATAATCAGGTTATTTATACATAATTGTAGCTATTGAAGAACTTGCTTGGGTTTTTAATTAATACACTTTGGAGTAAACAACATGATTAAGGTCAGATTTAGTATCTTTGCTTTTATCTTTGCTTGTACTTTTACACAAGCTGCCTCGATAGACGATACCATTACTATGTGTAACGACTGTCATGGCGCAAAAGGAGTCAGTAGTGATTCAGATATACCGATTATTGCCGGATATTCTGAAACCACCATTATCGATATGTTCGCCGCCTACCTTGATAAAACACGTACCGCACATAAAAGTAAGTTTAGGCATGGCGATACCCAACGACCAGAAACGGATATGTTGACTATTGCACAATCACTTTCTGAAGATGATATTGAGGCACTAGCAAGCCACTATTCAGAGCAAACCTTTATCCCTGCAAAACAAAGTTTTGATGCTGCATTAGCAAAGCAAGGCGCAAAAATTCATGAAAATAGATGTACAAAGTGTCATGAAGACGGCGGCAGTTCAGCCGATGATGATGCCGGTATTTTAGCAGGGCAGTGGCTGTCATTTTTACAGCAATCTTTTAACGATTACCGCTCTGGTGACCGCCAAACAGTTACCGAAATGCAGAAAAAAATCAACCAACTGTCTGAGCAACAAATAAATGCACTTCTTAATTATTATGCAAGTCAGCAGTAAGGCATAAATTATGAAATTATTCACTAACCCTAAACTTTGGCGTATTCCTAAACCATGGTATTTATTTGGTATTCCATTAGGGGCATTAATGTTTTTTATTTTTGGTATCATTTTTTGGGGCGGCTTTAATACCGCACTAGAGGCAACGAATTCCGAAGAGTTTTGTATTTCTTGTCATGAGATGAAGCAAACAGTCTATAAAGAATATATAGAATCTTCTCACTTTAAGACGGTATCTGGGGTTAGTGCTTCATGTGCAGACTGTCATGTTCCGCGGGACTATATACCGAAATTAGCCCGTAAAATAGCGGCATCTACTGAAGTTTGGCACACCATACTAGGCACCATAGATACCCCCGAGAAGTTTGAAAAACATCGCAGGAAAATGGCCGAGCGTGTATGGGTGCAAATGAAAGAGACTGATTCAAGAGAATGTAGAAACTGCCATACTGAAACAAGAATGAACCTTGCTAAACAAACTAAACGAGCGAGTAAAAGGCATGATAGTGAATACATGAGAGAAAACGACAAAACTTGTATTGATTGTCATAAAGGTATTGCTCATAACATGCCGAAAGATTGATTAGATTCAATTGCTTAAGGTATGTTGTCAATGCTTTGTGAACCAAAGCTTAAGTTAGTGACGGTTAGGCTTTAGTCAATAAAGTGTCAATGTCCGGCACTTGAACTGTGCCGGATACTACCTGCTGGCAGAACCCCAGTATATGTACATGCAGAAGCCATTCAAAGCTATGTTGAAAATCAGCTGATTGAATTGGCAGTAAAAAATTAATGCAGTCAGCTAGACTTATTTTAAATCTCAGTCGCTTGCGGGCGAGATTTTTAATACCTGTTGATTCACTTGATTTATTTCCAACGGGGGCAATAAACTCCTATCTGATTTATATCAGATATTAAAATGTAACTTGATTTATATCAAAAGCCATAATAAATGTAGGGATATACTTTAGCTAGTAGATGCAATAACAATGGAAATTTATATCTAAAATGTTCACTAGAATAGTGTTGTTATTAAATATCGTTATTTACTTACTTGTAAATGGTCAAGTGTTTGCTAAACCCATACATTTATGTCAAGCCATGGCCGTGCATAACATTAGCGCGACCTTATCTACAGATACTCTCCAGATTCATCAGCATCCTGATGTAAATGAACACCACAAAACAAGCAAACATATTGCTGATGAATTAAAAACTGCTGCATCAATGAATAACTGTCAATGCGTTGATTGTGACTGCACTACTAATTTAGTATCCCAAGTGAACTTAACAATTGTATCACGGTATGAATTAGTCGTTTATTTTTCGGTTACTCAGCAAATTACCAACAAGCCTGCAAAGGTATATGCGTCAGAACCACTAGCAAACTTATATCGCCCTCCAATACTTTCATAGTACCCAATAGATCCGTTCAATAAACACGGATCAACTATTAAATTTACACGAAATTTTTATTCGTCTTAATTTAGGGCGGCTGTATTTGTTAGGCCGTGCATTATACGAATATTAGAAACTAAAAATTAGTAAGGTTATTACTATGAAAATTAAGGTTCTTAGCAGCGCAATTGCGACTGCCTTAGTATTATCGAGTGCGACTAATGTGAATGCACAAGAAGGTTCCTCGTTAGATATTGGTCGTTTCGCTATTGCGGGATATGGTGATGTGACGTATATCGAACAATCAAAAATGAAAGATGAAGCAGGCAATGACATTCAGAATAATGTTAGCGCTCGGTTTGTGCCAATATTTTTATTTCAATTGTCGGAAAAAATTCACATTGAAGCAGAACTAGAGTTCAGTACTAATGCGGAAGGTGAAACAGAAACTGAGCTTGAATATGCCAACATGCATTACTTCTTTAATGATAATACCATTATTACCGCCGGTAAATTTTTACTACCCTTTGGACAGTTTGGTGCCAATCTCCACCCAAGCTGGATAAATAAAGCCGCAAGTAATCCTGGGCTCTATGGTGGGCATGGAGGTAACGGCTCACTTGGGGGCATTACTAGTATTTTAGGTGATACCGGAATAAACATTGCCAACACTTGGGATTTAGGGGCGGCCGGAAAATTGTTTACCGATTTTTATACCGTGAGTGGCCCTCGCCAAGAAGAAGGTGATCATGGTGGTGGTGTTGAGATGGATGCCAAAGCTGGTGATAACAATGACACTATGGCCTACGGCGGACGTATTGCCTATGCATTTTTACCTGCGTGGGAAGTCGGTGTTTCATATTATACTGGGGCCTATAGTAACGACGGTGATTTAAATTACAACGCTTACAATGTCGATTTTAACTGGATAGGGAGCTTCGCTAGTGTTAGAGGTGAAATCTTTGGCTCAACGGCAGAAACAGAAGGTGAAGATGAAGGCGTTGAAGGGGAGCATGGAGCAGAGTGGGTAAGAGATTTTGATAAAGAGGGTTGGTATGTACAAGGTACTTGGCAAGCTCGCCAATTAGGTAGAGATTGGCTAAATCCAATTGAACTTGTTGTCCGCTATTCTGATATTTCTTCTGACTTTGATGGCAGTATTGCGCATGAGTTTGAAGAAGATGGCGGTAAGACCGGTAGTCGTATTTATTATGGTATTAATTACTGGTTGGAGCCAAGTGCGGTATTGAAATTTGGTGCTGAAAGTACCTCTATTGATAATGCACAAGCCAGCCATGATGTGGTACCTGATGATCGTATGTTTTTACAATTAGCCTTTGGTTTTTAAGGAGAACTACCATGAAATTAACTCAAATTTTATTGTCAGTCATTGTGCTGTCTTTTAGTGTTTATTCAGTTCAAGCTCAACATGTTAGCGATCCTTCTTTGATTGCAACCGGCGCAAAAGTTTACAGTGAAAACTGTGCTCGCTGCCATAACGCCCGTCCCGCAGAGGAATATTCGAAGAAAGAATGGTCAGTTGTGATGCCGCATATGCGAGCAAAAGCACATATGACAGGCAAAGAGACGTTAGCTGTTGAAGCGTTTTTAGCTAGTACATTGACGGCCGATGTACGGAATAATTTCGATTCGGCGGGTAGTAAAGCACCGCAACGCTCAGGAGAAGAATTGATGAGCGCTTTTGGTTGTCAAGGCTGCCATTCAATTAAAGGGCAAGGAGGAACTTTAGGGCCTAAACTAGACACAGTTGTTACGGATAAAGGCCAAGATTTTGTCTTGAGAAAGTTGCAAGACCCTAAGTTTAATAATGCCGCATCGGCCATGCCTAAATACCCCATGACGGAGGCAGATATGCAAGTGATCGTGCGTTATTTAAGTCAGTAATAAATTGCAGAGAAACTAGTCTAAAATCTATGGGTTAGTTTCTCATATTTTTATGTATGTTATTGTAATTACGTTTTTTATAAAAATTTTTGCTAGTTAAGGATATCAGTAAGGGGGCAATTATTTTGTAAAATGAGCTTAATAAAATAATACTTGACCTGTGCCTAAGACACAGGTGTAAGTTAAACATAGATAACTAAAAAGCTATTTTTGCGGTTTATGAAAGAGAGGTTGTGTGATGAGGGTAACTGAGCTAGCCAATATGATGAATACCACGCCAGATACGGTGCGATATTACACGCGTATCGGACTGATTTCTGCAATGAAGAACCCTGAAAATGGTTATAAAGCTTATGGCAAAGCGGCGCAACAAAGATTGAAGTTTATCTTAAGCGCTCGGCAATTGGATTTTTCAATTGATGAAATTAAAGACATCTTAACTGAGGCGGATAAAGGCCATACCGCATGCCCCTTAGTACGAGAAATTGTTGAGCATCGTCTTGCGCAAACCGAAAAGCAATTTCAGGCGGCGTTATTGTTACGAGAGAAGCTAAGAAAAGCGGTAAGTGAATGGCAGTATAAAGCGGATAAAGCGCCATCAGGCGATATGATCTGTCACCTTATTGAAGGTGAAATACCGGAAGTTAGTCACAGTGAAGGAGAATATGATGAATAAATTATCAGGCGATATTACTCACGGCGCTAGTCAAGAGTTAATTATTGACGGTGCGAGTTGTGCGAGTTGTGTTAGCAAAATTGAACAAGCCTTAGCGGCCGTTAAAGGGGTTGAAAGTGCTGAAATGAATTTCCCCTTAAGAACTGTGCTGGTGACTGGCGACGTTGATAGCGACAGCTTAATTAAGACGATTGAAGCCATTGGCTATGGCGCTAAAAGCACCAATGAAGCTAGTGATGACGAGCTATTTGATGAAAAAGAAGTAGCGGATGAAAAATATTACACCAGGTTAATGAAGCAAGTGTGGATAGCGCTAGGTCTGGGGATGCCGCTGATGATTTATGGCCTCGCTGGTGGGCCGATGACGGTGGAAACCACCTTAGAGCGAATTGTTTGGCTGGTTGTCGGCATGTTATGCGCCGGCATTATGTACGTTGCTGGTAAGCATTTTTATATTGGTGCTTGGAAATCGTTTGCCAATCATAGCGCCAATATGGATACCTTAATTGCATTAGGTACCGGCACCGCCTGGATTTATTCAATGGTGGTGGTGCTTTTTCCGCTGGCGCTACCTGAAATGGCTAGGCATGTTTATTTTGAAGCAACAGCGATGATCATAGGTTTAATTAACTTAGGGCTAGCGTTAGAAGTTAAGGCGCGGGGGCGAACCAGTGAAGCGATAAAGCGTTTAATTGGCCTACAAGCCAAAACAGCCAGGGTGGTTCGTGTTGTTGACGGCAAAGAACAAGAAATTGACATTGCCATTGACCAAGTGCAACTTAACGATATTGTTCGAATTAGACCCGGCGAAAAAATTTCCGTCGATGGTGTTGTCACCCAAGGTCGTACTACTATCGATGAGTCGATGCTTACCGGAGAGCCTATGCCGGTTGAAAAAGCTGAACACGATGAAGTGGTTGCGGGAACCTTAAACAAGTCAGGCTCGATTTTATTTAAAGCAACACGTATCGGTAAAGACACCGCATTAGCACAAATTATTAACATGGTTAAGCGGGCGCAAAACTCTAAACCACCGATTGGCCGTTTAGCGGATGTTATCTCGGGCTATTTTGTCCCGGTCATTATGATCATTGCTGTTGTCAGTGCGTTAGTTTGGTTAAATTTTGGCCCTGAGCCTAGCTTAGCGTTCGCTGTGGTTTCGGCCACCACCGTGTTGATTATCGCATGTCCGTGCGCACTGGGTTTAGCAACGCCTATGTCGGTGATGGTGGGGGTTGGTAAGGCGGCTGAGGCTGGGGTATTGATCCGCAACGGTGAGGCACTACAAACCGCATCAAAAATTACCGCCATGATCTTAGATAAAACCGGCACCATTACGGCAGGCGCGCCGACCGTTACCGACATTATTATCGCCGATAAAAGCTATACAGAAAATCAAATTTTAACCTTAGCCGCCAGTATGGAGAGTGGCTCTGAACATCCGCTAGCACAAGCCATTGTTGATTTTGCTATTAAGCAGGGTGTTGAGCTTGAAAGTGTGAGTGATTTTCATGCCGTTGCTGGCCATGGTATAACCGCTAATGTCAATGGTCAGCCATTGCTTTTTGGTAATCAAAAACTCATGTTGAGTAATGGTGTTGCACTAAATGGTTTTGTTGCACAGGCACAAAAGCTTGCTGATGAAGCAAAAACGCCGATGTATCTCGCCATTAATAAAAAAATAGCCGCCATTATTGCTGTGTCTGATCCGATCAAAGCAGACTCCACTTCAGCCATTAAACGATTGCAAGCCAATGGTATTCGTGTGGTTATGTTAACCGGTGATAATAGAGCCACGGCGAATGCGGTGGCGAAAAAGGTTGGTATTACCGAGGTGTTTGCAGAAGTCCTGCCGGAAGATAAGGCCAATAAAGTGGCCGAGTTGCAAGCGCAAGGTGAAATTGTGGGTATGACCGGCGACGGCATTAATGACGCCCCTGCATTGGCGTTGGCTAATGTTGGCTTTGCCATTGGCACAGGCACGGATGTTGCGATTGAAAGTGCCGATATTACCTTAATGCGAGGTTCATTACATGGTCTTGCCGATGCTATTGCCGTCAGTAAAGCAACCTTACGTAATATTAAGCAAAACCTATTTGGTGCCTTTATTTATAACGTCGCTGGCGTGCCTTTTGCCGCCGGTTTGCTTTATCCGTTTTTTGGCATCTTACTTAACCCCGTTATTGCTGGTGCCGCAATGGCATTTTCGTCATTAACCGTGGTCAGTAATGCCAATCGTTTACGACTATTTAAAGCCAAAGAACATTAGGCTTCAATACTAGGCAACAGGAGAAGTTAAAATGATGATGATTAATATAATCGGTTTAGTGCTGATAGCACTCATTGTCTGGTGGTTTTGGTTATACAAACCGGCCAAGGCGGTTGATGCTAGCGTTGAAAATATAACCGTAATTGTTAATGACGGTATTTACCAACCAGCACGGATCAAGATTGCTGCGGGCAAGCCAACAAAGCTAAAATTTTTAAGAAAAGACGGCAGCCCTTGTGCTGCTACTGTGTTATTCCCCGACTTTGAACTCAGTGAAGACTTACCGATAGACGTGAGTAAGTCTGTCGAGTTACCGGCAATGGTAGCAGGAGAATATGCCTTTCATTGTCCGATGAAAATGTATATCGGCAGCTTGATTGTCGTTGAGAATAGCGTATTAGGAGGAGGAAATGAGTAAAAAGCATCGTACCTTTTGGTCAACACCGACAGGCTGGGCCGCATTAGGGTTAATTGCGGCTGCTAGCTACTTTTTATTGGTTGAACATCGGCAACACTTTTTTCAGTACTTGCCTTTTCTTATTTTATTGCTCTGCCCACTGATGCATATATTTATGCATGGCAGTCACGGTAAACATGAAAATAATCAAGCCACGTCTTCTAAAAGTGATACTGAAGAGACATTCCAAGACTTAGCAGATAAAAATGAAGCCTATAGAGACGGCTATCTGGAAGGTCTTAAAACCGCTAGGGACGAAAAAGAGCAGAAGGAGGAGAATAATGAACGGTGATTATGGTCTATGGACTTTAGTGATCTTAAACTCTGCTATTTTTATCTTTTTTGCTTTTAGTTTTACCAAACCACAAACTAAGACCGATTGGCGAGCTTTAGGCGCATTTTCAGCATTTATTGTTGCTTTGTTTACAGAAATGTATGGATTTCCGTTAAGCATTTATTTTTTGTCTGGTTGGTTAACAGAGAATTATCCAGGTATTAACTTCTTTGCTCATGAAAATGGTCACTTATTGCATACAATTTTTGGTTTCGAAGGTAATGCTCATTGGGACCCTTTACATATAGCAAGTAACGTTTTAATTGTTGCTGGATTTTTCATTTTGTCCTCTGCTTGGAATGTTCTGCATCAAGCGCAAAAAACTAAAACTTTGGCGACTTCTGGTTGGTATGCGCGTTGCCGACATCCACAGTATGTAGCATTTATCCTTATCATGTTTGGATTCTTATTGCAGTGGCCAACGATTCCTACCATTGTAATGTTTCCGATTTTAGTCGTTGTCTATGTCCGCCTTGCAAATAAAGAAGAAGAGAAAGTTATCAGTGAGTTTGGTGAGGAATATTTATTATATATGGCTGAAACACCTGCTTGGATCCCGAAGTTTTCAAACAAAAAAAAAGGAAAAAACAATGAAAAAGTTAGTTAACTACGCCGTTACCGTAAGCATTTTATCCGTTGTTATTAGTTTTTCTACCGTAGCTTTTGATACGGATAAAAAAGATATGCACAAGGGGATGGCAATCTCTCATGAGAATATGGAAAAAATGCATGAAAACATGGAGGTTATGCGAAAACAAATTATCGCTATAAAGCGTGAGGCTGACCCTAAAAAACAACAAAAACTTATGCATGAGCATCGAAAATCAATGATAAAAATGATGCAAATAATGCATAGAAATATGGCTGATAAATCGATAGCACAACAAATAAATATGGCTGAACATCACTTACAAATGATGGCAAGCATGATGCCTTAAGTGGCATCGAATAAAATGGTAAATAAACAAACCATCAAAACAACACAATCATTAAAGGAGAGGGGTTATGACTGATTTAGAGCATAGAGTTGGAGTGAGAGAAAGTAACCTAGTTATTAGGAATCTAAGACTATCAAAGGTCAAAGATGACAACATTGACGCGTTAATTGAAGAAATTGACAAAATGTTCGGCTTAGATGAAGTGTCTTTCAACCGTAAGGAAGAAAGTATTCATCTAGCCTATGATGCTGTTAACTTGAATCTTGCTGGAATTGAGGAGGTTATTAGGAAACATGGTGCCGATATAAATGATGACTGGTGGACTCGTACTAAGGAGGGGTATTACAAGTATGTCGATCAAAATGTCAAAGATAATTCAGAACATACACCGTGGAGTTGTCATAAAACACCACCTGGATCGAGAAAAAAATAAATTATACGGCTTGTTCTAGGTTGAATTTTAGTCGGGTTTTGTTTTTAGAAGCATTGTTTTTATATGATTGCATGGGTAATTTTGGAAATAGGGTAATTCAAGAAGCAAAGCAAAAGTAAACCAATCACAAAACCCGCTTTAAATTAACATTTAGGCCTGAGAGATTAAAATAAACGCTAAAGAGTGCTTAACTGGAATTGATTTCTGCCGTTTTCTTTTGCTAGGTACAAATATTCGTCGGCTAGTTGAATTAATTTATCGCTAGCTGTTTTTGAATTTTTAGACTTGAGTGCGGCGCCAACCGAGACCGAGGTTACAATGGTTTTTCCATGGTGTGTTAAGTTTAGCGATGCAACATCTTTGACAATTTCTAAACAGATATCGGCAAGTTTCTTGTCATCTACACCGTAAAGGATCAGGGCAAATTCATCGCCTCCTATGCGAAAGCCCATATCAGTAGAGCGCCGGCATTTCGAATCAATAACCTCAGCTAATTTTGTCAAAACAGTATCTCCGACACTATGGCCGAAAGAGTCGTTAACTATTTTAAAATCATCGGCATCAACAAAAATTACCCCTAAACTCATCTTATCGCGCGAGGCGATGGCGTTTAACCTTGTTATTTGCTCTTGAAAGGCTCTTTTATTGTTTAATTTTGTTAATCCGTCTGTAATCGACTCGTTATAGAGGCGGTTAATTAAAAGGAAGTTTTGATAAAGTGATTTTTGACCTAGCTTATTTATCGTAAGGCAAATACCAGCCACAAAGCTAAAAATTATCAGCGCAAATATTAAGTTTGCTAATGGTTGGTCGGTATAAAGGTTTACCGCGCCATATACCGATAAAATAATGACAGTCACTATACTGGCCGGCTTAATCGGCAGCACGAAGAGTAAGCAGCCAAACATTATGATGAGCACTATGCCCAGCTGGGAGAATTGAAAATCGTATAATTGAGAAATGTAAAAAATTAAGGTGTGATTTAGTCCCGTCGCTAAATAAATCATTAACATTAATAGGATATTTTCTCGTATTGATCTCGGAGGGCGGAGCCAATAAATAACATTTAAATACAATAGCGGTACTATGACTAAAACAACTCGAGTTGTCAGCGTCACCGCATATATCTCGCTTGGAAATTTAATCACATCCATAACGGCAAAGGCGATATAGACGAGTAATGATACAATTAAAGCCCAACGCCTGACACCTAAGCATTGTGACATCAAAAAATGCGAGAACTTTTCTTCATGTTGATAATTCACATTTTGAGCCACTGTCATCATCTAATTGTTAACTTTAATAGGTTTAATGGGGAAATAGTACTTTACCTTAGGTGGCTGGAAAAATTTTGCCATTTTACAATAGCGCTACATTTATTTTTAGTTATATAGCGTTCTAACACTTTTACTATGAGTGTGCAAACTGCCAACAATTATAAAAATTTAGCTTTCATTGGTAATAAATCCTATTTGCGTTTTTTAAACGTATCTGAGAAAAACGAATGGCTGCCTTAAGTTGTGTTTAATTCAGCTAATGGGTCAGTATTTATTAATGATATTATAAACTCTATTAGTCAATAGATAAAAAGTCATGCAAACTAGTCACCAATACCAGTTTCATTAATAAATTGAGCTATTTTATACTAGGGATAAATTGTCAAAGATAAGGCCTTTATTGAACTCACTAGTTTTGCTAATGATTAAATAAATAACGCACTCGTTGGTGATGTAAACTAGGAGAAATGATTAATTAGTGGGCTTGTGACTCATACAGGCTAGTAACTTGTGAGCTAATTTTTATTTCGCAACATATGGTAGTCGCAGGTGATTAGCTCATAATTCTGCTAGGCTATTTTTCGGGACAGTGATTATGAATTTAGATAAATCAACAAAGCGTATAGCAAAGAAAGTTAAAAATGGTTTTCAGGGCTACCCGCAAATTACTTTGGCTTATTTCGGAGCCGCTGAAAATTTTGCAACAGAAGTGGTGGTGAGCTTTATTTTAGAGGCTGATGCTGATGCTCAGCAAGAGCGATTTACTAGCGAAAGTGATGTTAGAAAAGATGAAACGATTCAAACTACCCTAGTTAAAATTATTGAGCGAGCAGAAGCTAAAACGGTCGTAGAAGTGCCAGGGGTTGCCATCATTAAATGATACAAATCATATAAATGAGTGAACAAACACTTTTGCTAGTTGACCTTAAATTTTGACGTCTATTTATGAAAACATTTAATCAGCAATTAATGATTGCTCGCCTCATTCTGCCCAGTATTTCTTTGACGTCAGCGCTAGTATTTCACCAGGCAAACGCGCAAAGCGAAGTCTTGAGTGCAGACGATGAAAAGAGTGTTTTTTCTGGAAATTTACGTATCGGGTATCTTGCAACCGACATGGACAAGAATCACGGTAATGAAAGTTTTGCTGTGGGTGGCGAATTAAACTATAGCAGCGCAAGTTGGCAGGGTATTAGTGCTACGGGCACACTCTATACAACACAGAAATTATTTAGTCATGACAATAGTAGTTTTTTTGGCTCAGATGGTGCTAGTTATACCATTTTAGGGCAAGGCTATTTACAAGCAAACTTTGCAGCTACAGAGATTAAAGTTGGACGTTTTGGGTTTGATTCTCCACACCTTGACATGGATGATGTTCGGATGGTGCCTAATACCTTTTCAGGAATTTTGGTGTCAAATACTGCAATTAGCGAAAGCACCGTTTATTTAGCTCATTTAGATAAATGGTCAGGAGTAAATACTGAAAAACCTGAACATTTTACCAAGATAGTGGGTAGCAAAGGTGTTAATATTTTTGGTGTTGTTTATCAAGGCTTTGAAAGTGTTACCGTGCAAAGTTGGTTTTACCATGCAGACGAATTGGCCAATCTTATCTACCTAGAAGTCATGGTTGAAATGACGCAATTCACCTTGGGTGTTCAATACGCTCAGCAAACTGATAACCGCGATGGTAAAAGCGGCATTGATGGTGATGTCTTTGGTCTTAGTGCCTGTTATACATGGGGTGAACTTACCTTTAGTTCTTCATATAACCATGTTTGGGGCACTGTGATTAATGGTTTTGGTGGCGGCCCTTTTTTTACTAACTCGGCAGATCACACGATTGCTGACGTCATAGATCAAAGTGCTCTGGCTATTGGTGTTGATTATACCGGTATTGCTAACCTGACGATTGGCTTGCTCAACGTTGCCTTTGATAAAGGTGCAGATGAACTGGATTTATTAGTGAGTTATGACTTTGGTAACGATATGGTGTTTGATTTTATTTATCATCATATGCATGAGGATGGTGACATGGTACTTGCGCTGTTCAATGTTAGCTTTTAATCTTCCCAGTACCTGTCAGCTAGTATGCAACGGTATTCGAGCGAGTATCAGGCTTGCTCGTCTTGAACCCACTTAGTGAGATAACGCTAAATTGTAATTATCTCGGCATATACCCTAGTTGAATATATCATCACACGATTACCCTGCCAAACCTTGAATCCTTATTTTCCTGTTCGGTTGATAATATAGCGTGGCCACAATGGCTGATGAAAAACCCATCCAATGCCGGTAATAACGCTTAAAGATATTGAAATATCTTGCCTTCAGTGTGTCAGTACCCATAAATCAGTTATTACTGAGCATGATAGTGGCAGCACAAATATTGATAACTTATTTGTGCTTTTTTATACCACTAAGCCTAACAGAACCGACATTGGCTTGATCCTTTGCCGTCAAATCATGTGTGGACACCATGAGCCATTAATATATACACTCGAGCCGATAGCTGGTATCTAAGCGTTACTTTCCTGAGCAAACTAGACTCTTATTGAAACGGTATGGATTAAACAATAAACTTCTCTAATAACAACTGTTGCTGATTTACTTCATCAACAAGGGTTTCATTGGTACGAACTTGCTCTTTAGAAAAATCCCCCACTTGTAGGCTAATATCATTAATGTTGGTGGTATTTTTGTTAATCTCTTCAATCACAACACTTTGCTCTTCAATCGCGGCGGCAATTTGGATGTTTCTATCCATAATATCTTTAACTGCCTGAGAAATATCCTCTAATGTCTGATTAGCAATTTGAGTGTTTTCAACACAAGAGTCTGCTTTTAAGCGACTTTCATTCATTGAGATCTGCACTTGACCTGATGATTGCTGAATTTGTTCGATCATGGTCTTAATTTCAGTGGTTGATTCTTGTGTACGAGACGCAAGGGTACGAACTTCATCAGCTACTACTGCAAATCCTCGACCTTGTTCCCCAGCTCTAGCTGCTTCTATCGCTGCATTCAATGCTAATAAATTTGTTTGTTCTGCAATGCCATTAATCACTGAAAGTACTTGTTCAATATTGTTACTATACTCGGCAAGTTGATTACTTAATGCTTGCGAAGATGAAATAGTTTCTGAGAGCTCCATAACATCTTGGCTCGTGACACTGAATAATGCCTTGCCTACATCAGCCCGTTCATTGACCGATGATATTGACGTCGCTGCGTCTTGGGCATTCGATGCTATATCCATTGAGGTTTGACTCATTTCGTTCATCGCGGTCGCTAAGCTTTCGACCAACACGCCTTGTTCCGTAAGTTTTACACTTGATTCACTTGCCAGCTCTTTTGCGTTATTGCTGTTGCTAACGACTATGCTAGCTTTGTGCTTAACATCTATTACAAGTTGTTGTAAAATTATAAGAAATGCATTGAAGTTTGATGCAACTGCGCCACATTCGTCATTGCTCATGATAGTTAATCGCTGGGTCAAATCACCTCCTCCTGATGCAATATCAGCAATGGCATTTTCTAAAATGTTTAATGGCATTAACAGCTTTTTGGCGAGTAGTCTTAAAGAAAAAATACAAATAATAATACCGGCGATGGCCAATAAGATTGTTAGGTTTGTTAGATTAGTTAGGGATTGATAGACTTTATCTTTTTCCAAAAGCACCCCTAAATACCAATTCATACCAAATTCTTTTTTCATGGGGTAAAAGTAAATCAGTTTGCTGACGCCGTCATGCTCAATTTCAATGATCTTATTATCATTTTTTGGTGATGTTTTGTAGATGTCTTCGGTGTTTTTATCGTTTAACTGCGCGCTTGGGTGCGTGATAATCGCCCCGTTTTCATCAGCAATGAAAGCTAAGCCAGTATTGTTAAAATTAATGGTATTTACACTTGTGGCGATATTATTAAGGCTTAAGTCACCACCTAAAACACCTTGGAAATTACCGTCAACATAAATAGGAGTAACTACTGACAATAGCAGCTCTTTGGTTGCCGCATCTATGTAGGGCTTGGTAAATACTATGCCTTTATTTTTTTGCCCTAATTTGTACCAAGGACGTTCTCGAAAATCGACATCATTAGGGTTATCTCTGTTTGGATCATTCGAACGTAATTGGCTTTCATTTGCTAGTGTCCCAAACATTAAGGAAAAATCATTATTTAGCGATGATAGCTCTATAGCGCTTTGAAATTTTTCCATTGAGTAGTCATCTTCAATGATATTTTTTAAAATCTGAATCTGAGATGTTTTACTGTTTAACCAGTTACTGATGCCTTGCGCTAATAATGATGAGTTGTCTTCTACATAAGCTTGAGTTTTTTCTTTGAGTGAGTTGCTGACTAATATATAGCTGGAAAGTGAAAGCAAAGAGACTATAACAAAGACAATAACACAGGATGCAACTGAAAATTTTGTTTTTATGTTCATACCAATACCCGTAATGAAAAATTATAAAGCTATTATATTGTATTACATATAATATATATATTATATGTAATATTTAGCTTGCTCTAAAATAGTCTGTTCTAAATGAAAAGTGTTAATTGAAAATGATTTTTATGTTAAAAACCAAAGAGTTTATCTATGCTATCGCGTTGTTCTTGTCAATTATTAGTAATACCAGTAAGGGACAAGAAGTAATAACACTTGATGAATTAAAATTACAGCTTGAGGCTGTACAAAAGAAAATAGTTCAACTTGAAAAGCAGCAAATGGTGAATCTTGATTCATTGGCGAAAGCTAAACGAATCAGCAAGGAAAAAGAACATAGCACGGAAACTGAGTCGGTCAATAGTGGTAATCACTTTAAAGTATACGGCACTATCCGACCGACCGTTGGCTATATTGATGAGAATGACAGCCCGACAGCCGATGTTAGAGATGCTCTTTCTCATGCTGGCTTTAAAGCTACCAGTGAGTTTGCTAAGGATTGGAGCGCTACATTACATGGCGAGTGGGGTATTGACCTCTCTAATAATGGGGATTTTGGTAAAGCAAGACAAGTGTATGTGGCGCTCAATAGTCCGGTTGGTAGTGTCGGAATTGGCAAACAAAGGCCAGCGCAATATCTGTTTATTGCTGAGTATGTCGATATTTTTAACCATGGCAGTAGCCCGTTCGCTTATGATCCAGAAAGTATATTTTTTGTCGATAACTTATTGACATATAAATTTAAAGATAATAAATACACCTGGATGGTCGCCACACAATTAAACGGTGATAATGGCGATAATTATAGTGATTTATTCAACCTTGGCTTTAGCTATGACTTTCAAGGTTTGCATGCTGCGATAACTTACTTAACGCAAGATGCCAACATTAATGGCAATACTGTTGGTGACGATAAAACTTATGCTGCCGCATTGGCATATGACTTTGACAGTGGTTTGTATTTGGCGCTAGGATATCAGGATAAAGAGTATCAAAGAATTAATGGAAAAAGTGACAGAAGTGGTCATACCTTAGATTTATCGGCAGCTTATTGGTTGGCGAAAGAGTATCGTTTGAAACTAGGTTATTTTGATTTTTCTGATGGACTTACCGCTAGCCAGAGTTATGACTTTAGTGGTTTTAACACCACATTAGAATGGTTACCAAAACCTTATTTAAGGTTTCATCTTGAGTATTTACAACGAGATTTTCAATATTTAGATGACTTTTCTTCAATATCCATTGGTTTTCGTTATGACTTCTCTACCCAATGGTAGCATTAGCTATGTTGAGTAAATGTATGCGAACTTGTCATTATAGGGTTATATTATTGGCATTCTCATTGTTTCATTGTCAAGCGTCGTAAACGAGTGAAGTACCAGACCTGACAAAAGATACTCACCATATTCATAGTAAGGACTCGGCGCTATTGTAGGTGAAAGCGCCGGCACAGAATAAATAATTATTGTTAGGTATCTGTTCCGTCAATAAGCGGTTCACCAGTTACTTGACTATGTTTGTTGAAAATAATAGTAAAAAGAAATTCATGATGTCTGATAAGTTGTAATGGCAAAAGTGGATTTTTCAGCATTATTAAAAGAGACAAGGGCTAAATATCAGCCGAAATACCACTCCTTATAGCCCTCAAGTTTACGATTAAGCGGTAGACTCATATAATTTCGCTGCAAATAAGCCTTGTTCTTGATAAATTAGCCTTAGTGGTATTCACGCAATAACATCTACTCTTATTGCTGGCAAAGTATGATAAAATTGTACGATCTTAACGTTTGCACTTTTAGTCATATTTTATGTTGTTTAATAGCCGTTGTTTTACGCCATTTGAACTAAGTACTTGTCAAATAGCCTTACCGGAAAAATTTACCTTTCCATTTTATTATCAGCCGCAGCCATTAGCTGTAGTGGCAGCTGAACAGTTGCAACTACAGCTTAAAATGCTACTGCCGGCGAAACCCGACTCAAATCAAGCAAGTGTTGGCAAGATGTTTGGTGTACTAGTGGTAAAAAATAAGCAGCAGCAGTTAGGGTATTTGTCGGCTTATTCTGGTCAACTTGAATACGATACAACTGAGGTCAACTTTGTTCCCGCGGTATCTACCATGCAATCGCAAGATGCTGCTTTTCTAGCAGAAAATCACATTATCAATAATATTAACGCTGAAATTGAGCAGTTAGAGCAGAGTGAACAACTCAGAGCTATTAATAACCAACTTAGCGAAGCGTCAGCTACTTATCAACGAAAATTGCTAGCGCAGCAAAGCTTGATGGTGCGCAGTCGTCAACAAAGAAAGCAACAAAGAAGCGAAGCCGTTGAGCTGCTTGCAGATAGCGATTATCAGCAGTTTAAAGCAAACTTAGCAGGACAAAGTATTCAAGAAAAAAAACAGTTACAAGCATTAAAGCAATATTGGCAAGAAAAGCTTCAGTTATTGCAGCAGGCCTTAACAGAAATCACCGATCAAGTTGCCAAGTTAAAAAAGCAACGAAAAGCTCGTTCTAAAAATTTACAGAAAAAACTTTTTGCTCACTATCAGTTTCTTAATGCTAATGGTGAAAGCAAAGATCTGAATGCGATTTTTGCCGAGCTACCTGAACATACGCCGCCAGCAGGCGCGGGTGATTGTGCCGCACCTAAATTATTACAATATGCTTACCAACATAACTTAACACCTATTACTATGGCTGAGTTTTGGTGGGGCGCTGCGCCGAAATCTGCCATTAGGCAGCACAAAAACTACTACCCATCTTGCTACAGTAAATGTCAGCCCATTTTAGGGCACATGCTAAAAGGCTTAGCAGTTGACGACAATCCGCTGCTGATCAATCCCGCACAGGGCAAAGACTTAGCGATTGTTTATCAAGACGCAGATATGTTGGTGGTTAATAAGCCGGCGGAGTTTTTATCGGTACCCGGGAAAAATATTGCTGACTCGGTTTATCACCGCATTAAAAGCCAGTTTCCACACGCATCTGGCCCCCTGATTGTCCATCGTTTAGATATGTCGACGTCGGGGTTATTAATTATTGCCTTGCATAAAAGAGCGCATAAAGCGCTGCAAAAACAGTTTATTGAACGCTCGATTGAAAAACGCTATATCGCTGTAGTGGTGGGGAATGTGGTTGGCGATAGTGGCTTCATTGATTTACCGCTTAGGTTAGACTTTGATGATAAACCACGGCAGTTAGTGTGTGATCAGCACGGTAAGCACGCGCTAACGTCTTGGCGGGTATTAGAGCGAAAAAATAACCGCACCCGCTTACATTTGTTCCCTAAAACTGGGCGTACTCATCAACTGCGCGTACATTGTGCA